>JAEEGL011394371.1_pt1 | contig 16324 bp, 13 predicted proteins | sample 9134231 | NCBI WGS metagenome assembly JAEEGL01 (sample SAMN16246548, study PRJNA631951) | gut metagenome | biome: gut microbiome; feature: rumen; material: fiber-attached | host: Bos | place: Iran: Karaj | collected 2018-10
CGTCCTGGCTCCGGAATCATATGTCTGTTGTCCTTCAGGAGCCGTTTCTCTTTTCCCGTTCCATTCGCGAGAACATTGCTGTCACCAGAGACGATGCCTCTGAAGCGGAGATCAGGGACGCGGCACGCGGAGCGGTTCTTGAGGATGCGGTTGACGGGTTCCCGCAGGGATTTGACACCTTTGTGGGAGAACGCGGTGTGACATTATCCGGCGGACAGAAACAGCGGGTAGCCATTGCACGTGCACTGATCCGGGAGACGCCGATTCTCATTTTTGACGATTCCCTGTCGGCGGTTGACAGTGAAACCGACGCCCGAATCCGGGCTAACCTCAGAGAACGTTTTCATTCCTCCAGTGTGATTCTGATTTCACACCGTATCAGCAGCCTGAAACATGCAGACCGGATTCTGGTTCTTGACGAAGGCAAAATTGTGGAACAGGGAAGCCACGGGGAACTGCGTCATTCCGGCGGACTCTATCAGCGAATCTGCGAGATTCAGGAGGAAGCGGTATGAACAGCCAGAGAATGCGCTTTTTCGGGATCCCGCTGCTCTTTCCGTTCCTGAAGCATTACCGAAGAGAACTGATCGGGATGATTCTGGCCAGTGCTGCAGGAAGTCTGATCGATATCGCGGTTCCCATATTTCAGCGGTATGCGCTGAATACTTTCGTCACAGTCGGGGACCTCGGAACAATGCCGATGTTTATCCTGCTGTATTTTGCCGCAATCGTAATAGCGGCCGGCTTTAACTACTGGGCCTGCATCTGGGGAATGAAAGTAGAAGTAGGCATGGATATGGATTTGCGTAATGCAGCATTCTCTCATTTGCAGACGCTGTCCTTCTCCTATTTTAACCAGAACAGTGTCGGCTATATTCATTCCAGAGTCATGAGCGATACCGGCAGAATCGGCGCACTGGTTTCATGGACTTTACTGGACAGCATCTGGCAGCTCGGATACATTATCGGCGCGGAAATCGTGATGTTTGCGATCAATGCGCGGCTTGCACTGCTGGTCACGGCGGTACTTCCGGCGGTGGTTCTTCTTTATACGCTGTTTGAGAAAAAACTCGTCACAGTCAACCGGGAAATCAGGGAGCAGAATTCCCGAATCACGGGAGACTTCAACGAGGGAATCATGGGCGCAAGAACTCTGAAATCCCTTGTGCTGGAGGATAAATTTTCCAGGGAGTTCGCCGGGGAGACGGAAAAAATGCGCCGGAAAAGCATCACCGGAGCACGCCTGCGGGGAATGTTTGCCGTAACAATGAGTTTTGCCTCGTCCCTGGCGCTGGCGCTGGTCCTGTGGAAAGGCGGGCTCATAGCAAAACAGCAGATCGGAACTTTTTCCATGTTCATGTCCTACGCCCAGGGACTGATGGAGCCCGTTCGCTGGGTTGTAGACGCGATCAGCGACCTGATCACGGCTCGCGTGAATATTGAGCGGCTGACGAAACTTTTGAACAGCCGGTCTGAAGTAAAAGATACCCCGGCGGTCATCGAAAAATACGGAGACAGTTTCCAGCCAAAGCGGGAAAACTGGGAACCGATGCAAGGTGATGTGGAATTTCGTGATGTAAGCTTTCACTATCCGGACGGCCAGGAGTATGTTCTGGAGCATTTCAACCTGAAGATCCCATTCGGAATGAACCTGGCGATCGTCGGTGAAACCGGCGCGGGAAAGTCTACGCTGGCAAACCTTCTCTGCCGTTTTTATGAGCCGACAAAAGGCGCCATGCTGATCGACGGCAGGGATGCGCGTGAACGCTCCCAGCTCTGGCTGCGTTCGTCCATCGCCTGTGTGCTTCAGACACCGCATCTTTTCTCAGGCAGTGTCCGGGACACTCTTCGCTATGGTAATCCAGAGGCGACGGATAAACAGATCCGGGAGGCACTGAAACTGGTATCTGCTGCGGAACTGGTAGATCGCCTCCCACAGGGACTGGAAACGGATGTCGGAGAAGGGGGCGACCTGCTCTCCACCGGAGAGAAACAGCTGATATCCTTTGCAAGGGCGATTCTTGCAGAGCCGAAGATTCTGATTCTGGATGAGGCGACGGCTTCCGTGGATACCGTGACGGAACAGAAAATCCAGGCGGCGATGGAAGAGATGATCCGCGGCAGAACCTCGGTTGTCATTGCGCATCGTCTGTCGACTGTTCGAAATGCGCACAGAATTCTTGTGGTACAGGACGGAAAAATCGTAGAGCAGGGAAAACATGAAGAACTGCTTGCAACTCAGGGACGGTATTGGGAGCTCTGGCGCAGACAGTATGAAGACGAGGCAATCACTGCAGTCTTCCGTGGCTGACGAATGGTAAAAACTGAGATTTTTACCTCTGCGAGCTGCGAAAACTATTGTCCAACGGAACAGTTTATGTTATAATGCTCGTTAAGACTATAGGCAGAGTGTTTCATCGCCTAAATAGGAAAAAACTGGGAGGCGTAAAGTAATGAATAACCGGCTTTCTTTTCCCCGTGTTCTGCTTCTGGCCCTGCTGACCGCGGCTATTATTGTTGCTATCTTTGCAGCGGCCGTCTACGCACACAATTATTCATCCATGAGAGAAGCGGACATTGAATACAATACCGGCAACTATGAGAACGCGCTGGCGAGGTATCGTTCCCTCGGCAATTCCATCGGATTCCGTGATGAAGCGACGAAAAAAGCGGATTACTGCAATTATCAGCTCGGAGTCAAGGCGATGGAGGCGGAGAACTGGGAGGAAGCACAGCAGTTTTTTGCGGCGGTGGAAAACTATGATCCCGAGAATGTGGAAGCACTCGTTGAGCAGTGTAAGAATGAAATCGTGCAGCGAGACAATGAAATAGCGCAGCAAGAGGCGGAAGAAAAGCAGCACCAGGTGGAAGAAAGGCAGCACCAGGTGGAAGAGGCGCAGCACCAGGCGGAAGAGGCGCAGCGCGAAGCGGAAGAAAAGTGGCAGCACGAGGTGGAAGAGGCGCAGCGCGAGGCGGATGAAAAGCAGCACGAGGCGGAAGAAGCGCAGCGCGAAGCAGAAGAAGCGCAGCGCGAGGCCGACGAGCTGGAAAAAGCGAACAGCGCGGACGTGAGGTTCCTTACCGACCTGAGAAAGGCAATCACCAGCAGACTGCAGGATAACGGAACAACGACTGACGCCAGCTTCGTGAACGGAGATCTTTTTGTATTGTATCGATACAGCGAAGAGGAGTTCAGTGAGCCCGGTCTGCGAGATTATGCAAACCAGTACCTGGATGCGCTTCAGCTGGAGAACACGGCTCTTTCAGAAGCGACAAAAGCGGACGAGCAGCTCCTGTGGGTTGAGGGAGAAACACTGCGGCACAATGTTTTGGAGAACCTCTATCTGGAATATGGATTCATGGCGGACGATTATGATTTTATCCGGGAGTATGTTGCCAATACCGGACGTGTCGCCCAGCGTGAACAAATGATCAAGGTAGTAAGTCAGGATATACAAGCCCAGACATCAGGAGTTGAAAACTGGGCGACAACAAACGGCTATTCTGCCACTCATCTGATGAGAAACAATACTCCCTATACCATCAGTGTGACATTTTACTTTGATATTTACAACAACAACGGAACGATGTATGAAGGGCAGGACAGCTTCCATATCGATGATGTTCCTCCCGGAGCCGACTATAGAATTGTTCTGAACGACGTTGAGATCCAGAACTTCATCAAATTCTATATTGACTGGGAAATCACGGATGTAAAATAAGTATTTACAATCTGGGTTAAAAGACGGACAGGATGCGACTCTAAATTAGGGAGTGAAGCATCCTGTCCGTCTTGTTTCTCCGTGAATCAGGCTTCTCTCTGCACACGCGTTGAAAAACGCCGGATGAAAATGATTTGTTTCCAGTTCTTTTCTTGACGGAACAGATTGCCTGCACTATAATAATATGATCGTGACTCTTTATTTGAATTGAAACTGATCAGAAACGGAGGCATCAGCCTTATGCCCACAACCTGGAATCGAAGCCCGGAAGAATTTCATAAAATCTATGTTGCGAACACAGACGCGTTCTATCGGATCGGGAACGCAAATCTGGCCCCGGAACTTGATGAATTCATGACCAAATGTGCACTTTCTCTCTGGAGCAGAGCAGGCGGAATCGGAGAACGCCATGTGCAGATGGCAAATCAGATATATTCCCGGAATCGGCAGCAGCCCAAATGGCTGCTCTGGAATCTGACAAGCTCGGTCTGCGAGGATGATGTCTTTCTGCCGCCCGTGTTCTTCTGGAATCTGGCTGAAACGGATGCGAAGCGCGGGACAGAGACCTCCAGAACGTTCATTCGAATGTTGACAAACATCCTGCTGTATCTTGCTGCAGTGGATGATGACGTGACCTATTCCGAAGCGGAATTCATCACCGAATGCACTGACAGACTGACGGCGATCTGCGATACGACCGGCGTCCGGAAGTCCCGTGAAGGATTGAACCCGCTGGACTATGTGACAAGCGGAGAACCGAGCTTTGTGGAAAAGCACAGTGCGAAGGTCCAGACCTCCGGGGGAGAGGATAAAGGCGTCAAGAATGAGGAAGCCCCGGCAGAAAAGCCTGACTTTGACGAGCTGATGGAGCAGCTGGACAGCCTTGTAGGTCTCGAGACCGTTAAAAAGGAAGTCAAGAACCTGATGAACCTTGTCAAGGTCCGCAAGCTTCGGAAAGAAAACGATCTTCCGGTCCCGCCGATGAGTTTTCATATGGTTTTCCTCGGAAATCCCGGTACCGGAAAGACAACGGTAGCCCGTCTGATCAGCGGTCTGTATGCAGCGATCGGCGTGCTCAGCAAGGGACAGCTGGTTGAGGTCGATCGGTCCGGGCTGGTTGCCGGCTATGTGGGACAGACTGCGCTGAAGACACAGGATGTGATTCAGTCGGCATTGGGCGGTGTGCTTTTTATCGACGAGGCATACTCTCTCGCTTCCGGCGGAGAAAACGATTTCGGGCGGGAAGCAATAGAGACACTTCTGAAGGCCATGGAGGATCACCGTGACGATCTGATCGTCATTGTTGCGGGGTATACCGGACCAATGGAGAAATTTATCTGTTCGAACCCGGGGCTGGAAAGCCGCTTTAACCGCTATTTCTTTTTCCCGGATTATGACGGACAGCAGTTGATGGAGATTTTCCGTATTCAGTGCAAAAAGAACAGCTATACCCTGACGCCGGAGGCTGAGGAAGCTGCGCTGAAGATGTTTAACGAGATGTATGAGGAACGCGGCGACAACTTCGGAAACGGACGCGATGTGCGCAACTGTTTCGAAGATATGGTGGTGCGACAGTCCAACAGAGTTGCAGCGATGGAGAATCCGAGTAAAGAGGATCTGATTTCGGTGCTTCCGCAGGATCTGGAAGACTCTGAGGAAGAGGAAAACACCGGGGAAGCCAATGCTGACGAAGAAACCGAACCAGCAGTATCCGCAGAGGAACCGGATAAAACGGAAGAAGCGGAATAATCCGGACTTCATGATAGAAAAAACGCAGGGGGTGAAAAGTTGTCAGTCGGAAATGCTGTAATGGCCGGAGTAATCTATGCTTTGACGGAACTGTTTGGACTGTCCGGAAGCGGCCATCTCGCAGTAATCAGTAAGCTGTTTGATCTGAATTTGACACAGATGCACCTCCTGTTCAAGGCACTGACGGAATTTGCGGTGATGATCGCGCTGATCCTGGCATATCGGAAGGACATTGCCGCTATGATTCGCGACACCGCCGGGCTGACCGGTTTCGGAAAGCAGGCAGGAAAGAAAGGAGAGCGCTATCCGGAGGCAAGACTTCTGTTCATGCTCTCCATGGCAACGCTTCCGCTGCTGATCATGCTTCCGTTCCGAAAAGATTATTTCAGACTCTGGAACAGTACATCCTTTGTTGGCATCATGTTTCTGCTCAACGGAGCTGTTCTCTACATCTGCGAGAGGATTCTGCCCGGGAAAAAAGGCCTGGGCAGGATGCAGATTTCGGATGCCCTGATCATCGGAATCTGCCAGGCGGTTGCGGTTATCCCGGGACTCTCCAGACTTGCGCTGACGATTACCGCCGGAGCGGCAGAGAATTTCCAGAAGAACTACGCCATCCGTTTCGGGATGCTGCTTGCCATTCCCGCTTTTTTCGGTTCTTTCATCCTCAGCCTGGCAGATGCCGCGATCGCCGGAATAGACCGCACCTGCCTGACCGCGTATCTGATCGGCGGGGCTGCCGCGCTTCTGACAGCATTCCTGTCTGTATACGGTTTCCGCAGACTGGTACACAGACGCGGTTATGGAGGACTGGCATATTATTGCTGGGTAATCGGCGTCCTGACGGTTATTTTGACGCTGATTTTCTGATGATGGAGCGGTACTCTGAGAACAATTAGAACAGGAATAAATACATGGCGAAAAAACAGACTACGAAAACTACAAGTAAGAAAACCGCAAAAAAGAGCTCGCGCGCAACACCGCCGCCACCGCCCAAAAAGAATATCGGACAGAACACTCCGGAAGCTGCATCAAGCTACAGCAGTGCAATCATCGGAGGGGTCATCTTTCTGATTCTGGCGATCTGCTCGGTGATCAGCTATTTTAATACGGAAGGGAGTTTTGTCGACTTTTTCTCCACCTGGCTGAGAGGGCTTCTCGGGTGGGGATTCTATCTGGCAGCTCCCGCATTTGCTGTTTCGGCAATCCTGCTCTTTACCTGCGGGGACAGGCCGGTTGAATCGAGAGTATTTGCAACGGTAATGCTCCCGGTCCTTCTGGCGGCGCTTGCGGATCTGATGCTCAACACGGCAATCCGGGAAGGAACCCCCATCTGGGATGCAGTCAATGAGCTTTTTGATCTGGGAAAAGTGATGAAGTCCGGAGGGGTCATCGGCGGCCTGATTGCAAACGGGATGAACCGCGCGCTCAGCATGTACGGAACACTGCCTCTGCTGGTTCTGGCATTTTTATATTGCTTTGTTGTATGTTGCTGGGGCAGCCTCCGCGGTTTGATTTCCAGAATCACGAGATCGCACAATGCCTATGTCCAGTATGAACTGGAGCATCAGAAAATCGAGAAAAAAGCCGCTGCTGCAGGCGTTTCCAACCTTCGGGCTGCAACAAAAAAACAGCCTACCAAAATTGTGCAGGGCGAACGGCGGGCTATGTTTGATGTGGACATCCCTCTCGGAGAGGAGGATGACTTCCTTGGCGTAAATGCTGCAGCCGGACAGGTGAAGCAGGGAAAAACACAGAAACCCGCCAAAAAGACAAATAAAACGCAAATAATCCGGGATCTCCCGCTGGTAGAAGAAGCGGATCTGATGCCGGTAATATCCACGGCAGAAGGGGCTTCATCTGTGCCAGGTGAGGCTCGGCCTGTCCAGGAGACCGTGAAAACGGTCAAACCGAAACAGACAAGAGTTTCGAAAAGTACAAAGACGGAAACCGTCAGCCGGGATGAAATATCTGAAGAACGGCGCAAAATGGAACAGGCCATCGCGGAAAGTGCCGTTGCGGATGATTATGAGTTTCCGCCGATTACGCTGCTTCGTGCCAGCAGCGGCGTGGTCGCGGACGCCACGGATGAGGTTGCACTCAACCGTGTAAGACTCGAAGAGGCGATCCAGAGCTTTGGGATCAGCGCGACGGTGGTCGGGGTTGTCCGGGGACCGACCGTAACACGATATGATCTGGAGCTGGACCGCGGAGTAAAACTGGCGCGAATCACCAATCTTGCGGGAGACCTTGCCCTGTCCCTTGGCGTGGTCAATGTGCGAATCGCGCCGATTCCGGATAAAATATCAACCGTCGGAATTGAGGTTCCGAATAAAGCCGTCAGCACGGTCTTTCTGCGTGATATTCTTGAATCAACCAACTTCCTCGGGGCAAAGTCGAAACTCAGCTTTGCACTTGGAAAGGACATCGGCGGCAACTGCATCGTCGGGAATATTTCCAAGCTGCCGCATCTGCTGATTGCCGGAACAACCGGTTCCGGCAAATCGGTCTGCATGAACTCCCTGATTCTGAGCCTTCTGTTTAAAGCAAGGCCGGACGAGGTGAAGCTCATCATGATCGACCCCAAAATGGTCGAGCTCGGTATCTATAACGGGATTCCCCATCTGTATGTTCCTGTTGTCACAGACCCCAAGAAAGCTGCGGGCGCACTGCAGTGGTCTGTCGTGGAAATGCTGAAGAGGTATCGTGCCTTTTCAGAGATCGGGGTCCGTGATCTGGACGCGTATAACCGCATTCGAAGAGAACAGCAGGAAGAGCCGCTTCCGAGAGTTGTGATTGTCATCGATGAGCTGGCTGACCTGATGCTCGTTGCGTCCAAGGACGTAGAGGAGAGCATCTGCCGTGTTGCTCAGATGGGGCGCGCAGCCGGCATGCATCTTGTCATTGCGACACAAAGGCCGTCTGCTGATGTCATTACCGGCCTCATGAAAGCAAACATTCCCTCGCGAATTGCATTCGCTGTCTCCTCCGCACTGGAGAGCCGGATTATCCTTGACCAGGGAGGCGCCGAAAAACTGATTGGTTTCGGCGACATGCTGTATTCGCCTCTTGGGAGCGGGAAACCGACTCGAATCCAGGGCTCCTTTGTCTCTGACGAGGAACGCGAAGGTGTTATCAACTTTATCAAAGAGCACAATAATCTCGAAGTTCAGAAGAACCCGGAGATTGAAGAATACATGGTCAAAGCGACCAAAGACAAAACCGGTGGCGGCGAGGAGAAGGAAAGCAGCGGCGAAGGCCCAATGGGCGATTATGATGAGATGCTTCCCCAGGCGGCTGAAGTTGTGATCGAAATGGGTTCCTGTTCCGTTTCCATGCTGCAGCGCAGGCTTAAACTTGGCTATTCCCGGGCAGCACGCATCGTAGACCAGTTGGAAGAACTGAACATTGTAGGACCATACGAAGGAGCCAAACCGCGCAGTGTGACGATAGACAAGGCTGGCTGGCAGGAACTGCAGGTGAAATTAGGCTACCTTTCTGAGACCTCGTTACCGGACCTGCCCGAAGAAGATGAATACGGATTCAATGCCGAGGATCATGATGATACGGACGAATGAAGTGCTCACCGAAGCCCAGGCGAATTGTTTGAGCATGCTTGCCCTGGCTCATGTAGGAGATGCGGTTTATGAACTGCTGGTCCGCGGAATGCTGGCAGGAGAGGGGCCGTCGGCGGTGCAGAATCTGCATAAAAAAACCGTGTCATATGTATGTGCCGAAGCACAGGCTGCAGCAGCGAGAAAACTGCTGCCGCTGCTGAACGATGCGGAGACGGCAGTCTATAAACGCGGCAGAAACAGCCGGGTTCACGGAGTTCCATCCCATGCAAACCCGGGGGAATACCACAGTGCCACCGGACTGGAAGCTCTTTTCGGGTGGCTGTATCTCCAGGGGGAAACGGAACGCATCCAGTCCCTTTTCGAAGCGCTGATGGAGGGAGAACACTGACGTGGCATTAAGTGCAAAAACCATCGGTGCAATTGCGGGAGAACTGTCAGAAAAACTGACCGGAGGAAGAATTGAAAAAATTCAGCAGCCGGAGAAGGATCTAATCCTGATCACGGTGCGTGCAGAAGGCATCAGCCATAAACTCCTGATCCGCGTATCAGGCCCATATGCCCGTGCTCATCTGACGAAACAGAGCTTTGAAAATCCTCCGGCTGCGCCGAATTTCTGCATGCTGCTTCGCAAGCATCTGAGCGGAGCAAGGCTGAATTCCGTGACACAGCCGAACGGAGACAGGCTGCTAGCATTCTCTTTTGATAGTCGAAACGAACTTGGTGACAGGGCGGATCTGAAGCTCGTGGTGGAATTGATGGGCAGAGCTGCCAATGTAATCCTGACAGATTCCGAAGGCCGTATTGTTGACTGCCTGCGCAGAATCCCGTTGTCGGAATATGGCAGCCGTGCGCTGCTCCCGGGACTTCGGTACGAACTTCCTGAGCGGCCTGCGGAATTCGTATCCGAGAGGAAAAGCACGGAGTATTCCCGTGAGACGGAAGCAGAAATCCCGCTTCAGGCAGAGGCGGGAATCAGCGAGATACTGGATATCCGATACGGAGATGCGGAGCGGCAGGAACTGCAGCGTCGCCGTGCACAGGAACTGGTAAAAACAGTCCGGCGTATGCGTGACCGGCAGCAGCGCAAACTTGCCGCGCAAAGGGAAGAACTTCGAAGAACGGATCAACTGGAAGAAATCCGACGACAGGCGGAGCTTCTGCAGGCAAACCTTTATCGGGTGCATCGGGGAGACCGCGTGCTGGAATGCGAAGACTACTATGCGGAAGATTGCCCTCCGGTCATCATTGAGCTTGATCCGCTGAAGACGCCCCAGGAAAACCTTGTTGGGAAATTCAAACATTACCGTAAAATGAAAGGTGCCAAAGAGCACCTCACGACGCTGATTGCGGACGGTCAGAATCAGCTGGATTATCTGAACAGCGTTCTCGATGAAATTAACCGCGCGCAGAATGAGAAAGACCTGCTTGAAATACGCACGGAACTCGAGTCCACCGGGCTGTTCAGAGCGCAGAAAAAAAAGAAAACGAAAACCGGGAAACCATCCGCCCCCCTGCAGTTTGAAAGCCCGGACGGACTGGGCATCCTGGTCGGACGCAACAACAGCCAGAATGATGAACTGACGACACGTCTGGCCAGAAGGACCGATTACTGGTTTCACGTACAGAAGCTGCATGGCAGCCATGTGATTTTGTGCTGTGAGGGCTCTATACCATCGGAGAGAGCGCTTCAGTCGGCAGCGGAACTGGCAGCACACTATTCTCAGGCGAACGGGAGCGGAAAAGTTGCGGTAGACTATACAATGGTTCGCAATGTTCGAAAACCGGCAGGGGCACTCCCCGGAAAAGTGACTTATACAAACTATCAGACCATGTTTGTGGACAGCAGAGAACCCTCTGCGGAAGGAGAGCGCCGTTGAAACTCAGTATTATTGTCCCGGTTTACAATACAGAGCGATGGCTTTCCGCCTGCCTGGACTCTTTGCTGATCCCGAATCTGGCGGACTATGAAGTGGTCGCAGTAAATGACGGCTCCACGGATGCTTCCGGCGAGATCCTGTCCAGCTTTGAGAAAATGTGGCCGGATCGTCTCCGTGTTGTGAACACACCGAACGGCGGGCTTGGCCATGCGCGCAACTGCGGAATCGAAGCGGCAGAAGGACAGTTTACTGTCTTTGTCGACAGCGATGACTGGCTTGCGCCGAACGCAGTATCGGAAATGCTTCAGACACTCGAAACGGACTTTGACATCGCGGTCTTTGACCTTGTCCATGTCGATGAGCAGGGAAAGAAGACAGCCTATATCTCAGGATGTGAGAAGAATCAGCTTTTCTCTTATGAGGATGCCCCGGAATTTCTTTTTTCCGCACATAATGCCGTCAATAAAATCTGGAAACGAACGCTTTTTACTGAGAACAATATCCGCTTTCCCGACAGAATGTGGTTTGAAGACCTTGCAACAACACCAAAGCTTTATCTGCATGCGGCGAGGATTTTTCCAGTTCACCGGCCCTGGTACTGTTATCTCCAGCGCACCGGATCGATTATGAATAACACGGGAAACTTCGTTCGCAATATGGAAATCATTGAGGTTGCAGACAGTGTGGTGAAGTATTATCGGGAAAACGACGCACTGGATCGCTTTTTCCCTCAGCTGGAATATAAGTTCTTCTATGAAGAGTATCTTGCGGCAATCAACCGGGTCAACCGCCAGGATCCGACGAGCTCTCTGCAGGGACAGATTCGGGATGATTACTTAAAACGATTTCCAGATTATAGATCGAATCCCTATGTCCGCTCGTCTCCCATGAAATACCATGTTCTGGATCGCCTGATCCGGCAGGGAAACTGGAAAGCGGTACATTCCCTGATGGGGATAAAAACAAAGATGAAAGGCCGTTAAAGTCATGAAAAAGAAAGAGAACGTTCAGGAAGAAAAGCTGCCATCCGACCAGCAGATGCGTCTGGATCTCTATGACTGGATTCAGTCACTGATGGTTGCGCTGGTGATCTGTGTTGCACTTTTTATCTTCTGTGTCCGTGTGATCGATGTCAGCGGCTCCTCTATGTGGCCTACCTTGAAAAACGGGGACAAGATGATCGTATCCGATCTGTTTTATAAGCCGCAGTATGGTGATGTGGTTGTTTTCAAGACAGACAGCTACGACCCGAACAAGGCGCTGGTGAAGCGCGTGATTGCGACGGAAGGACAGGAGATCAGCATCGACTTTGACCGCGGTGTCGTTTACATCAACGGATCCCCGCTGGAAGAAGATTATATTGCAGAACTGACGACTACAAAGCTTGATTTTATCGGCCCGCAGAAAGTGCCGGATGGGTGCATTTTTGTTATGGGAGATAACCGAAACGCTTCAACCGACAGCCGTAAAAAGGAAATCGGTATGGTGGATGAGCGTATGATTCTCGGCAGAGCATATTATGTTGCGTTCCCGACAGGAGATATGGGATGGATCAGATAAACATCCAGTGGTTCCCCGGACACATGACCAAGGCGCGCCGCATGATGCAGGAAAGCGTCGCTATGGTGGATGTGATCTGTGAAATCCTTGATGCCCGAATTCCGCATGCCAGTCGGAACCCGGAAATCGATGTGCTGGCAAGCGGAAAACCACGCCTCATTGTTCTGAACCGCTCGGATCTGGCGGATCCGGAACTTACAAAAAAGTGGAAGCAGCACTATTCCGAACAGGGCTTTCCCATCATGGAATGTGACTCAAGAACCGGCAAGGGCACTGCAGCGTTCCATGACGCAGTGCACAGCCTGATGGCGGAGCGCTTGGAAACATGGGAAAAAAAGGGACAGGTTGGCAGAAAAATCCGAGTCATGATTGTCGGAATCCCGAATGTCGGGAAGTCAACTTTCATCAATCGCATCGCCGGCCGGAAAGCTGCGGCTTCGGGTGATAAACCGGGAGTCACGCGCGGCAAACAATGGATTGCGGTTGACGGGACGATAGAGCTGCTGGATACCCCGGGAATCCTCTGGCCGAAGTTTGAGGATCCGGAGGTAGGAGAACTGCTTGCGGTAACAAATGCGGTTAAGGCTGAAATTGTGGACCGCGAGACCCTGGCCGCAGTTTTTCTGATGCGTTTATGGACATTTTACCCGGATGCGGTTCGGGAACGGTATAAAATCGAGGCGGAACCGGGAGATAACGGTTATACACTTCTGGAAAAAGCAGCGCGGAAAAGAGGCTTTCTGGTCTCCGGCGGTGAAGTGGATACGGAACGGATGGCAAACACCCTGCTGACAGAATATCACAGCGGAAAGCTGGGAAGGCTGACGCTGGAAGTCCCGAAAGACAGATGAAAGAAAAAGCCATGACAGATCTTTGGATCATCGAAGACCAATTCCATCAAGAAGGCTATCAGGTGATTTGCGGTGTAGACGAAGCAGGCAGGGGACCGCTTGCCGGACCGGTCTGCGCCGCAGCTGTTATTCTGCCAGCTGGGCTGATCATACAGGGGCTCAATGACTCAAAAAAACTCTCAGAGAAGAAACGGGAAGCGCTTTTTCCCGAGATTCAGGAAAAGGCGCTTGCGTACGGAATTGCATCTGCCTCTGTAGAGGAAATCGAAGAACGGAATATTCTGCGGGCCACCTTTCTCGCCATGAACAGAGCCATTCAGAGTCTTGCTGTTCATCCGGATCTCGCGCTGATCGACGGAAACCGAAATACGGAAATTGAGATGACGAGCAGATGTGTCATCGGCGGCGACGGAAAATGCGCCTCCATTGCAGCGGCGTCCGTGCTTGCAAAGGTGACGCGTGACCATCTGATGCTGGAATTGGCACAGCGGTATCCGGAGTATGGATTTGAACAGCATAAGGGATACGGAACAAAAGCGCACTATGAAGCGCTCCGAAAATACGGTCCCAGTCCGGTGCATCGGATGAGCTTCCTGAAAAATCTATGAGAAAGACGGAACTTGGAGCGCTGGGAGAACAACGGGCTGCAGAAGCGCTGGAAAAAGAAGGATACAGGATCCTTGAGAGAAACTTCCGATGCCGGATGGGCGAGGTGGATATCATTGCCAGAAAAGGAGACGATCTTGTCTTCGTGGAGGTGAAACTCAGAAAGGACACTTCTCATGGGGAAGCAAGGGAATTTGTGACAGCGGCGAAACAGCGGAGACTGCGTACAACCGCCATGTACTACCTGGCTGGGCATTCCTCGGCGCAGGAACTGCAGGCACGCTTTGACGTTGTCGAAGTTTACGCTCCACAGGGAGAGAATGGACCGATTACCCTATCTCATCTGCAGAATGCATTTGAATGAACATGGAGAGTCAGAATGGCGCTTTATACCATCGGGGATCTGCATCTTTCGTTCTCCGGCGATAAGCCGATGGACAAATTCGGAGAAGTCTGGAAAGATCACCCGCAAAAAATAAAAGATGGCTTTCGCTGCGTAAAAGACGACGATCTGACGGTTCTCTGCGGAGATCTGAGCTGGGCAATGAGTCTGGGAGAAGCGGAAGAAGATTTTCGCTTTATGAATGATCTTCCGGGACGGAAACTGATCCTGAAGGGGAACCACGATTACTGGTGGAGCACGGCGGCGAAGGCATACCGCTTCTTTGAAGAAAAGGGCTTCTCAGGCTTTGAGGTTCTCCATAACAATGCATATGTCTATGAAGATTATGCCATATGCGGCACACGGGGCTGGTTCTATGAAGAAGACCGGGGGACGGACCACGACAGGAAAATGATGCTGCGCGAAGTGCAGCGTCTGGAAACGTCGCTGAAAGCCGGAGGGGAAAGAGAGAAGATTGTCTTTCTTCATTATCCGCCGGTATTTCAGAATTATCGCTGCGAAGATCTGCTGGAATTATTGCAGGCTTATGAGGTGAGGCAATGCTATTACGGCCACATCCACGGGCGAGGAATTCCCCTGGCATTCAACGGGTGGATCGGCTGCACCAGATTTGAACTGATCAGTGCGGACAGACTGCATTTTACACCGCTGAAAGTCCTGTGAGAGAAAGAAGCGGTTTCCATATGCCCTGAAGAGAAATCGAGTGAAGAGTTCATACGATACCGGAAAATTAAAACTTTTGAGCATAGAAAATACCCCGGAAAATTGCGTATTTTGTGATTGATTTTACGGATGAAATCTGATATGATACCCAAGCATGTGCGAATGAGGAGGAAATATTCCATGATTTTGAAAAATGTTGAGAAAAAAGAACAGAATTCCGCAGTTTTTACGGTTGCAGCAGACGCAGAAGAGTTTGAGAAAGCAGTCAACGCGGCATACCTGAAAAATAAAAAGGATGTATATATTCCCGGTTTCCGCAAGGGCAAAGCCCCGAGGCAGGTCATTGAGGGCATGTACGGGAAGGAAGTTTTCTATCAGGATGCGATGGACGAGCTTGCACCGGAAGCATTTGACTTTGGTATCAAGGAAGGCGAACTTCGCATTGTCGGACAGCCCCGGATTGCCGACGTCAAGGTGACCGATGAGAAAGCCTGTGAATTCACATTCGATGTAACCACCTATCCGGAAGCCACACTCGGGGAGTACAAGGGCATCGAAGCGGTCAAAGTGACAGAGACCGTTGCGGATGACGCGGTTGATAATGAGATCAGGAATGTCCAGAAACGGAATGCCCGCATGCTGAATGTAGACCGTCCCGCGGAAATGGGTGATACGGTCAACATCGACTTTGAGGGCTTCCTGAACGGTGAACCGTTTGAAGGCGGCAAGGCGGAAGGCCACGCGCTTGAGCTCGGTTCGAATTCCTTTGTTCCCGGTTTTGAGGAACAGCTGGTCGGAATGAGTGCCGGCGATTCCAAGGACATTGATATCACATTCCCCGAGAATTACACCGAGAATCTTGCCGGAAAGGCTGTTGTTTTCCATGTTGTCGTCAACGAAATCAGCAAGCCTGAATACCCGGAGCTGGATGATGAGTTTGCCAAGGATGTCTCTGAGTTTGATACTTTTGAGGAATACAGAGAAGATGTCCGCGCCAACCTTCAGAAGCGTATGGATGACAGTGCTGAGAACGCTTTCAAGGATGAGGTAATCCGCAAGGCATGCGATGCCATGACGGTCGAGGTACCGGACGTCATGATCGAAGAGAAAGTTGATGAGTTCCTGCGTAACTATGCGGCGCAGTTTGGCATGAACCAGGCAAATATGAGCCGACAGGAGCTTCTGAAGCTGTTCGGAATGAATGAAGAAACGCTGAAGTTCTCGATTCGCCCGGCTGCTGAGACACAGGTCAAGACGGATCTGCTGCTGGAAGCGGTTGCCAAGGCAGAGAAAATTGAACCGAGCGAAGAAGAAC
>JAEEGL015943854.1_pt1 | contig 16324 bp, 11 predicted proteins | sample 9134231 | NCBI WGS metagenome assembly JAEEGL01 (sample SAMN16246548, study PRJNA631951) | gut metagenome | biome: gut microbiome; feature: rumen; material: fiber-attached | host: Bos | place: Iran: Karaj | collected 2018-10
AGGGATTCCAAATTTTGCAGAAAACTTACTTTGTGATAATCCCGTTTTCTTTCGCAACTCCTTTATTCTAGCTGAAATATCCATAACATAGTCTCCGTAAACTTCATACTTTAATAAAGTATAGAGCTATTTTTGTACGTTGTCAACGTATATGTTGATTTCAAATGTAAAATACGATAAAGCGCAATTTCAAAGTACTACGCTTTATTTTGCGTTTTAAAGCGAATCTTTACATACCCATGATGTACCTGTCACTTCATTTTCTGTTATCAAATTGTTATCACACGTGTAAACAAAAAAGCTTCTGAAAGCGCATGTTTACGCCATCAGAAGCCTATAATCACTGCTTTTTAGTTTCTACCTGCAAGCCACCCGGTATCATTCCAGCTCTATCGTTCCGGGCGGCTTGCTCGTCAGGTCAAACATTACCCTGTTCACGCCCTTGACCTCATTTATGATCCTGTTCATCACAGTCTGGAGTACTGAGTACGGGATCTCCGCACTTTCGGCGGTCATGAAGTCAATGGTCTTCACACCCCTGAGGGCAACTGCGTAATCATATGTCCTCTCATCACCCATGACACCTACGGAACGCATATTTGTGAGTGCCGCAAAATACTGGTCAGGCATCCAGGACGGCCAGAAGCTCCTGAGCAGGGCGTGATCCGGTGCCTCCTTATCCAGGGGAGTGCCCGATTCCTCTGCTGCCTTGTATGCATACTCATTCGCTGCCTTTTCCACTTCGTGGCGATAGATATAGTCAGCATCCTGAACTATCCTTACCTTATCTTCTGTTACATCACCGACTATACGGATACCTAATCCCGGCCCCGGGAAGGGCTGTCTGAATACAAGATAGTCCGGAATGCCAAGCTCCAGTCCCACCTTTCTTACCTCATCTTTGAACAGATCACGCAGAGGCTCAATTATTTCTTTGAAATCGACATAATCAGGCAGACCGCCTACATTATGGTGACTCTTTATGACTGCGGACTCTCCGCCCAGGCCGGACTCGACCACATCCGGGTAGATCGTTCCCTGTACGAGGAAATCAACCTTACCGATCTTCTTTGCCTCTTCTTCAAATACGCGGATGAATTCTTCGCCGATTATTTTCCTCTTCTGCTCAGGCTCCGACACACCTGCAAGTTTTACATAGAACCGGTGTCTTGCATCCACCCTTATAAAATTAAGGTTGTAGTTTCCACCCGGGCCAAAGACAGACTCTACTTCTTCGCTCTCATTTTTACGAAGCAGACCATGATCAACAAACACGCAGGTAAGCTGCTCTCCGACAGCCTTGGACAATAGTACTGCAGCCACTGAAGAATCGACACCGCCGGAAAGAGCACAGAGGACTTTACCGTTTCCGACCTTTTCCCTGATTGCCTTTATCTGCTCCTCGGCAAAAGCATCCATCTTCCAGTCACCGGCGCACCCGCACACCTTATAGACAAAATTGGAAAGCATTTTCTTTCCTTCCACCGTGTGAAGAACCTCAGGATGGAACTGTATCAGGTACAGATCCTTTTCCCTGTTTTCTGCTGCCGCCACAGGACAGTCGTTAGTGTAGGCTGTGATCTTAAATCCTTCTGCTGCTTTTTCTATATAATCATTGTGGCTCATCCAGCAGACAGTTTTTTCACTTACGTCACTGAATATTGCTGAGGATTTATCCACCGTCACTTCTATCTTCCCATACTCACGCACCGGAGCTTTTGCGACTTTTCCCCCCAGTACCTGACTCATAAGCTGTGCACCGTAACACAGTCCCAGCACAGGTATTCCCAGCTCGAACAGCTCACGGGAGCATGTCGCCGCATTCTCCTCATATACACTGTTGGGTCCTCCTGTAAGAATTATTCCCTTGGGGTTCATCGCCCGAATCTCTTCAAGAGGTGTGCGGTAAGAATAGATCTCACAATACACATGGTTTTCCCTGACACGGCGTGCCACCAATTGGTTGTACTGTCCGCCGAAATCAATGACTATGATCTTCTCTCTGCTGTTAGCTGCCATGATGTCCGTACCTTTCTGTCTGTAATTAAAGAATTTTGTATAAATAATCAACCTCCCGCTATATGCAGGAGGTTCATAAATTAACTATCCTTAAGTCCCGGAAGAGTCTTCACCCATTCTATCTGCTCCTCCGTATAATGAAAACGTCTCTGCTTTTCTTCAATCACGCCGCCATCCTGCATGCAGCCCGCATACATTCTGAAAAGCCCGCCTCTCTTGAAGGCCTGATGGAGAAGTCTTCCCTTCACTCTTTCATCCTCAATGCGGACCAGATGCGTGGCAAACCTGGATACCAGCGAATGCTCTTTTTCAGTCTTCCTGTTCTTAAGATAATAGCCGCATACCGCTTCATCCGAAGAATTGAAATCCAGCTTATATACCGAGGCAAATTCCCTCGTGGTCCGCTCATCATAATTTATGGTGATGCGAAGCAGCTTATAAAGTTCCCTGGCAGGCGGAAGACACGATGCCGGCACACTGTATCCCAGACAGAATATAAGCTTTGTCGTATAGAATACGGAATGCGATGCAAAAACCTTGTCCGTAAGTGCTTTGATCTCTGCCAGCTCTTTATAGGATGTATGTTTTCTGTTAGCCTTCACCCCTCGGATAAGTCCGGTAACAGTTTCCTTCGGTTCATTCTCTATAACGGCATCTGTAAGGTCAAGCAGCTTATAAGTATCGGCGCCTGCTACAAATATCTTAAAGATTGTCTTATTGCCCAGTATCAGCGGATACATGGAAACAGGATCCGCATAGGATTTAAGGAAATGACCTGCAATGTTCATCCTCTTGTCCGGACATTCTTTTACCCATTTTTCTATAGTCTCCGCATCCGGTACATACCTGTCTGCCAGCTCAAAAGAAGTAAAAGTCTGCATCTTCAATTCTGCCGGCATATCCGATTCCAATATGGCAGCTACATACTCATCTATGCCAAGGAAATCTTCCTTATGAAATCCTTTTTTTTCCGCATAGACTCTTGAGAGGATGCTGAAAAGCTTTTTTTCATATCCTCCACTCGCCATTTCCGCACATATTTTCATCAGCTCTTCTGACGAATACTGCGCTCCTATTTTTCTTATCTGCGCCGTTCCGGGCACCATAACCCCGTCCATTGTTCCGAACCTCCCGGTATACTCAGGTATACCTTAGTTTTTGGAAAAACCATTATTCCTTTGCAGCCTTATTTTGCTTAACCGGCTTAACTATCACATCTTCTTCCTTTACCCGCTTCTTCTCCGGCAGGTCTTTTGAAATGATCTGTGGAAGCACATCGCAGACCTTATCATGAATAACCAGATCCGCATACCTGTCGGTATAATGCTCCTCTTTAGTGATGAGCACAAGAGGAGATCGCTCTCCCTTGTAATCACCGGTGCAGAACCGCACCATGTTGTCATACATATTCGTTCCGAGCACTAAGATCAGATCCGCTTTCTCGCATGCATTTACTGCCTCTGTCATAGGACCGTTCAGTATCTTCTCACCGAAAAGAAGCACTCCCGGGCGGATCGCACATTTGCACTCATCACAGGTTGGTACACCCTTAGCCTTCTGCATATACTCCACATCGAACTTTTTACCGCAGTGGGGGCAGATGTTGTGCTTTATATTTCCGTGCAGCTCTATGACATCCTCCAGTCCGGCCTTGCATTCAAGATTGTAATAATTCTGTGTAATGAATTTGCTGACTTTGCCCTGCTTCTGCAGGATCACCAGCTCATCATAAAGGGATGCCGGCTCCAGAATATCCGCAATTATCTCATTTTTATAAAACTCAAAAAACTTGTCCCTTCTCGCACTGTAGTACTCAACCGACATCATTTCATCGGGTGATTTGTGATACTTTTCTTCCAGGCGGTAACACTCCCTGGAAGACCAGATATTCTCTCCGCCGCTTTCGATAACAGTTCCTATACCTAACAGAACCACGATATTGTTTGCGTCACGAACCATCTGTTTTACTTTTGCGATTGTTCCGTTTTGATCATTCATAATACCGTACCCCCAAAATAAATTTTTTTAAATTTATACTCACCATTTTTTCTGTGCGCTTCTTCCTTCTGCATATCCGTAATTCATAAAATGCAGATAGTACTGTTTCAGGTCATCACCATATGCATTCCTCACGTCCGCATAGTTAGCCTTATATACAAAGACATTGAAATTCTCACATCCCTGTCTTCCCTCAGCCATTCCGTGGTTCACAAAATGCGCCAGCGCACCCTTGGGATCTGTCTGGTACAGAACCCTCACATCAGCATAATGACTCACATAAAATGAGTAATCATAAACTCTCGAATAATCGACTCCGTTATATACCTGAGCCTCGGCAACAGATTCGGTACGTTTGTCGCTTGAAACAGCCGGCAGTGAATATATGACCATCTTTGAGCCATTTGTGGTATACCAGTATATATTTGAACCTATCAGTACAGGCTGACAGTCAGATAAACATCCGGACATGCTCTTTACTTCTCCACGCATATTTCCTGCGCCGTCTATGTAAGCATAATTAATGGTTTCAGTCTCACTGTACCCCTTTCTGGTCTCCCAGATCACTACGAAGTGATCACCGTCAACTTTTACAAGATACGGTCTCATCACTGTATACTCATCACCGTAGGCATAGCCTGTCAGATAAGCCAGTTCCGTATTCTTTCCGAAATTGCTCTTTGGAACGGCGGAAACAAACACGTTATGATTGGGCGAGGTACCGTCTGTCGTAGACATGGCCCCTACAGCCAGATAATACTGTGCGGAAGACTCCAATCCGCCGAGAGTAGCAGTTGATTGTCCGAGAAGCGGTACATCCGTGCTGTATGCATATTGTGTGAAACCGCTCTTGCCGGCAGGCGTGGAGTACTTTGACATCACCATCGAATAGGGAGATGTCATGCTATGGTCAACAGTAACTATGTTACCATCAGATGCATCAATGAAGGTTGCTGCCGTATTGGCAAAACAGGCAGCTGTCACATTGGAATCGGCACACATGATATCCGAAACCTTGAAAGTAGAAGAGTCAAATGAAAAAGTGATGCCGGCCTGACCACCATTATATGTCTGGTGTCCGGTCTTTACATACACTGTATTGCCATATTCCGTCAGATCTGAATTGCTTCCATAGAAAGGCATCCTGGTATTGCAGCCATATATTGAAGCAGAACCCACCCTTGCCCATGACTTGGTATACTTAACCACGCGGATAACTTCCTCGCTGGTATTATTGCCGGGGTTGGGATATCCGAAAAGTACATAATTATAATTAGCGCCGGAAAAACAACCGCCGTATATGGGAAGCTCCATATTTATGAAGCGCTGCTCAAGCAGGGCACCGGAGGTATTGTACTTTTCTACAAGCACTATATCGCCCATGTTTTCCACACGGCTGAAAGTTCCATCATTATTATTGACCAGTGCGGAATTTGCAACAGTCGCCGTACCGGAATAATTGTTGTCATGGATATTGTTGGTGACTACACCCTTGGCCGTTATGGAAGCAGCATCAGACTCAATGGATGCTGATGATATGAAAAACACGCAAAAAACCACAGCCACAGACAAGATAAAACGAACGGCATTTCTAACCCGCCTTGCAGGCTTGCCGTTTATCACATCTCCGTTATGTTTTTTTGATAACCAACCTTTTTTCATGCCAATAAAAAAGCAAACACGGTCTGTGACAGTTACATGTTTATTTTATCACAAGCAGGGGGCTTGTTCAATGCAACAAAGCCCCCAAAATATCTTAAAATCATCTGTGGGTCCGCCGGTACGGCATACCAATGATAAAACTTACAACAGCCCATACTGCAAATGCCAGTACTATAAGAGTCAACACGCCCAGTACATCTCCCGCAATAACGGATATGCCGCTGCTTTTCCCTGCCACAAAGACATTTATGGGCTGTGTCGAGTCAAAATCACTGTATGTCACGGCGTACTGCTCACCGCCCTCCGGGATCACCCCGTTTACCGTATATGTCACACTGTCTATGCTTCCGTCAGAAAAACTGTTGAGGTCAAAACGTTCATTCATACAGATGGATGCATAAAGCGGAAGGACAGCCTGAGTGTTTGCTGTAACATATATCTCATTGTCTGCACCAAAGGCCTGCTGCCACAGCGCATCCTCACCGACTCTGTCTCCTCCTTTTGCCTCAGACACTACCACTATGCTGAAACCGCCGTCATCAGACTCTATGCTCTTAAGCTTTATTGAAGACCGGCTGTCCTCTTCCGTAATGATACCGGCCAGATAGTTTTCCACTTCTGCTTTGACATCATTTATCTCTTCCTCAGAGATTTCCGTCGTAAAATGTATGGTAACAACGCGCTTTATATCTCCGTTTCTCTTCACGCTCAGCTCAATATCGGCACTGTCCGCATGTATGCCGTTGCTATAGGCATATTCCAGGCTGTAGACAGGTGATTCCTGTGAAAAGAATTCCGAATACCCGTTTGCACTGAACCTGTTGTCACCTATTGAATTTACTTCCAGGCTTTGTCCGTTCTCCAAAGTAAGCTTTCCCACAGCACTGTTTGAACGGAACACATAATATGCAGATTTTAAAGTATTGGTACTTCCACCGGTATAAAGACTCAGGTCAACTTTTTCCTTTATGCCGCCCATGCTGTAGAAAAAGCCGGCTGCGTTTTTGGCGAGAGCGTTATATTCGTTCCTGTATTTCCATGCACTTGGAATGGAAATCTCAAAATATGTTCCCGAATCCTTTCCATAGAAATTCCTCATGAAACCATCCATCTCTTCGGCAGTAAGCCGCTCGGCACTTAAACAGTAAACTGTCTTCGTTCCCGAATCCTTCCATTCTCCAAAGATCTTTCCGCCTTCATTTGCCTCTAAAAATTTGGTGATCGGCACGCGGTTTTTCTCCATTGCCTCATCAGGGATACGTACTTCTATCTTACGGTCAAAAGTTCCATCCCCGTTAGCAATGGTATATATATCAATCTCATCAAGGGAATAGTATTCTATGTCATCTATGCTTATCGTCAGACCGCTTCCGCTTATGCCCTTTATGGTATAACCGGAGACCTTCTCACCGAAAATGTCCTTACGGTTGGATTCACTTAATGCTGTTTTTTCTATAAGAAGATTCTCAAGCCAGATCATTGGCTCATTCATGGAGAAATCTTCCCGGTACCTCATTCCGGAAGCAAAGGGTGAATCGGGCATCTCATAATCTACGGCATCTGCAGGTGCCAGGCCTCCACCGGCCACTATCAGCGCATCTATCTTTTCTTCATAATCCTCCAGATCCGTGAATTCCAGCGTAAACTCAAGCACCGCCCGGTCTCCGGATGAACGGTCTCTGAAGCTCAGTTCTTTGGGTGTGCCATTCTTTATTTCATTTATAATTTTGCTGCCATCATCAAAAAAGCCGGTCCGCAGGTCTGATTTATTGGCAGTCAGGGTATAGACACGGGTTCCGCTCAGGTCATCGTTTATCTGAAGATCCGACTCCAAACGCCCCTCACAGCCGGTCAGCAATGCAATCCCGGCAACCATTATGACAAGAAGCATGATCTTTAACTTACTCATTATCATCCACCTCCCCGTCATGATCAGCATCCTTTAATGCCGTGCCATCCGGCACATCTTCTTCACCCGCATCAGAGGATCCGTCAGCTTTTATCCGGAGGAAGCCTTCTGCACCGGTAGCATCCATATCGACAAGCCAGCCTTCCTCTGTCTCTGCCAGGATATATCCCGTCCTGTAAGCTTTGCTGGAATCATTGATAACGATAACATAAAGCTCTGCACAGCTCTCTCCCTGCTCATTATCAAAATAAACAGGCTTCGATACTGTTACTTTTTTTATTCTTCCGTATACACCGGAATAAATTCCTGACAGCATGGCTTCCGTATCATCACCCTGTCCGGCAAGGTCCGTGGCGCCTTCTTTCACCATGTATTCTGCCTTGTCAAATTTTCCGTTCCACACGGTTTTGGTAAATTTCACAGCACATTTGGCTGCGGGATCAGCTCCCCTGAACGAAAGAAAAAACATAAGTGCCAGCATAACAGCAGCTGCCGTAACCGTAATGAAAACAACGCCGATGGATGCACCGCTCTTATCGGTTATCACTTCATCATCTTTAACCTCGGATGCTGCCTCGGCCTTTTCAGTCCCATTATCAGATTCTGACACTTCCACAGGCTTATCGTTAAGGCGCTTCTTTCCTGCAATATCGTCTATGATCACATAGTTCTTTTCTTCCGAAGAGTCCTCTATTACCTGCCCGGGAGAGCCGTTCGTGCCGGTGCCAAAATTTTTTTCATCATTCTCTGCCATATATTATTCCTCTGTAGGTTTTCAGTATTACATTCCCGGTATAACGGCCTCAAAATATCAGGATTACGTATGTCAGGACTCCGTTATTCCAGCACATCAAAATACAGCTGCATCAGTTCGTTTGCATCCATAAGCACCGGCACGGGGTAAACAGGATTACCTTCCTTTGCTGCTTTCTTTGCCAGCATATATATATCATCTTTTTTAAGCTCAGACACTGTCTCCGGTATTCCTATCTCCCGCCAAAGTGTCCTGAGAGCTGATTTGAAATTAGCCGCAGCCTCTGCGTCGCTCATTTCCTTATCTGCCACTCCGGCTGCTATAGCCAGTGCATGAAGCTGCGGGTTGATCTTCGGACCATAGGCATCCAGCACATAAGGAAGCAGTATTCCGCAGGTCATGCCGTGGGGCACATTATACTTTCCGCTCAGTGAATGTGATACGGCATGAGCATAGCCCACATAGGAAACCGTAAAGGCAGAGCCTGCAAGATAGGATGCCCTTGCCATGGCACGCCTTGCCTTCATGTCGTTACCGTTTTTATATGCCCTCTTAAGATATTTAAAAGAAAGCCTGACAGCCCTCAGTGCTTCCCTTCTGGTAAGCTTTGTAGTGGAATTTCCGATATATGCCTCAACGGCGTGGACTATGACATCAGCTCCGGTCCCTGCCGTCACAGCAGGAGGAACCGTTCTGGTATTTTCAGGATCAAGCAGGGCTGCATCCGGTATAAGAGGGAAATCCATAAGAGCATACTTATGTCCTGTCTCCGTATCCTGCACAATGGCAGCTACCGTGGTTTCACTCCCTGTACCGGCAGTTGTGGGAACAGCGATGGTAAGTGGAGTTTTGGCCCATATCCTGAGCATGCCTCCCAGTTTTTCCAGATCCGCATCCGGTCTGGCTATGAGCGCACCCACGGCCTTTGCGGTATCCATGGAAGAGCCGCCTCCAAATCCTATCAATGCATCACAGCCGTTTGCAATGTATATTCCCCGTGCTTCCTCTACCTGGGCGACAGTGGGATTGGGCGTTACCTTATCATATACGGTCAGCTTTATTCCATTCTCTTTGATCAGGCTTTCAAGATGCGCTGTTATTCCCAGTCCCCTTATGGCACTGTCTGTAACCAGCAGTACCGATGTCCTGCCATGCTTTTTCAGATAATCCGGTACCTGGTCAGCTTTATTCAGCACATCAGGATTTCTGTATGGCAGGAAAGGGATAGCCACTTTGAACCCGAACTGGAATATCCTGCAATAGATTCTGCTTGCAATATTCATGAATTTAACTCCTCGGATAGTTTTAACATCAACAATTATCCCCTATTTTTATTGTTTGAACAAGGAATAATAATATGCCTCATCCCCGTCTTCTGTAGATCCAGATTCCCAGGCCTCCGAAAAAGATCACGGCGATCACAAGTACCTGTGTAAGCAGTATGTTCCTTACCTGCTCCGAACCCAGATATATCATGGATACGGAATCGTGGGGAGGAATAGTCACAATATCGTTTTCAAGCTCAACTAACTGTCCCAGAGTATTGCCGAAAAGCTTCTGGTTCATACCGCCGGTATAATAATCAGTTGCCTCAGAGAACATTCCGTATATTCCGTAGGGATCCATGAATACGCCGGTGTATATTGCTGCCCTTGATACATTTCCATCCTCAAGTGTCTTCTGTGCACGAAGAGCTATCACGAACTGTCCCTCTTCATCACCTGCTGCCTTGTCAAGATTCTCAGCAGTCTGGTAATCAGTCTTTATATATGCCTTTTCAGATGTGCGAAGCAGCGGTGAGTATGAAATATTGTCATCAGGATCTTCCGTATAAACAAGTGCCTGTGAAAAAGGAGACATTACATGCTCGCCGGCACCATCTGCAACATTTTTCGTTATATCATCATTACAAAGCTCCGGATAAAGATAAACCGGCACCTGAAGCTGATAAAAATACATAGACTCATCCGACTCTACAACAAGTCCCGGCTTCTTCTCCACACCGTAATAAGAGAGCAGCTCGCCAAAATTATCCATATTCGGTGCTGCATAGAATGTCATGATCACTATATCACCGCCCTTGTCCAGATAATCCTTTATCAGAGAGACCTCCTCTGACATATAGTCCGACTCGGGAGCATTTATGATCAGCAGGTCACAGTCCGACGGGATCTCCGAAACAGTCTTAAGGTCTATGTCGTGCAGATTCACACTGTAATTTGTGAATACCCGGTCATAGCTGGGATCAAATCCCAGCTCATCATGGCCTATGACACAGTACGCATTGAGCAGCTGATCAGACGGAAGCATCACATACTGGATAGCCCCTGTCACCTGCCCCTCTATGTCATAGCCCGAGATATACGGCTGATAGCTATCGTCGTACCCCATTATCGTCATATCATAATAATCGACAACCCGGCTCCTGCCGTTTGTATTGTCCACAACTATCACACTGTTGTATGACAGTTCGCTGTCTGTATACTGTTTTACAAACTGCGGATCAATGCTTATATCAACGTAACTGAAAGCCACATGCTTCCCTGTCCCGGCATAAAGCTTAAGTATCCGCTCGACATCAACATCCTTTTCCCCCTCGGTATCATTTTCCTTTGCGAGGAAATAAATTGTGACGTCATCCGTCATATTGTTAAGTATGTCCTTGCTGTCCTTTGAAAGGGAGTACATCCCGGTACCGCTGACATCGATATTTTTCACCGTCTCCGGAAACTCGGCAGAAGAAACATTTACGGCGATAACTGCCGCAACACAGATTATGATAAGGCTTCCCGAATATATGCCGGCACTGTACATGCCTTTTTTCAGGCTGTATCTCCTCTTTTCGATCACCTGGGTACAAAGGAACAGGAACAGAAGCGTAAGTGAAACAAAATAGATCACCGCAGTCCAGTCAAGGGTTCCCATCATCAGGTCTGCCAGCCGGTCCGTAAAATTGTAAGTGGAATCCAAAAATTTTCTGAGCCATTCGATGGGAATATGGGTATATGCTCCGGGCAGAAGTATTCCCAAAAAGCTTGCGATCAGTGAGAAGACTGCCGCAATTATAGGATTTTCAACCAGCGAAGACATGAACATGCACAGGGAAATGATCATCATTCCATAAAGAACAAAAGCAAGCACGCAGGTGTATGACCATTTATACGAAACATCTCCGTATTTGCCAAGTACAAGCGGAAGAAAGCAGGCCAGTCCCGCAGGTACCATCAGTACAGCCACAAGCGCCAGGAATTTTCCCAGAACTATGCCCGCTATGGACACAGGTGCCGTAAGTATCATCTGATCCGTCTTGCTTCGTCTCTCCTCCGCAAAAGTCCTCATACACAAGATCGGCATTGAAAAGGTAATTCCGTACAGGCACGCTCCGTAAAGGGCACCATTTATCACAGAGTACCCGTATACCATATTATTCACCGCAAAAAATATCATCATGAATACAAGTATTACAGTGATGGCAAGCGGTCCTATAAAACTGTGAAGATAGGATCTGAAATCTCTTTTAAATATAGCAAGCATTATTCCTCATCTCCCTTCCTGTCATCTGATTCCGAAACATCCGGATCAGTATCGTCGGTCATATCACTTTCGTCTGTTCCGCCTTCATCCTCAGGATCTGCTTCCTCATCAGGATCCGGCTCGCCTGATTTTGCATCTTTATCTCCTATATGCCCCCTTGTCTGCTGTGTGACGGAAAGGAACACATCTTCCATGGAGCTGCTTTCCACATTCATGGACAGTACCGGCAATGCTGCCGCTGCGAGGGCCTTAGCCACCTCCGTACGAATGTCGTCTTCGGAAGAAGTCTCAACAGTTATCTTTACGCTGTCACCGCTGTCTGCAGTGCTGCCGGTCTTTCCGGCTGTTTCATCAGCTTCATCATCAAGCCCGGACTTCACATAAAGCAGCCTGTCACCTGCAAATATCCTGTCGATTGTTTTCACGCCTTTCAATGCATTACGGACCTTTTCTTCACTTCCCAATACCTCTATGTCAATCCGCGTCTTTTTCTCCAGTCTGCTTTCCAGCTCATCCGGCGTACCCCTGGCTGCAAGCTCTCCGTTGCTTATTATGAGCACCTCATCGCAGACTTCCGTAACCTCAGTAAGTATATGGGTGCTGAGTATCACGATATGTTCTTCCCTTAAGGAACGCATCAGATTGCGCATTTCTATTATCTGCTGGGGATCAAGCCCGACGGTAGGTTCATCCAGAATGATGACCTCCGGATCTCCCACAAGTGCCTGGGCCAGTCCTACGCGCTGCTTATATCCTTTGGAGAGATTGCGTATCATCCGATATTCATATTCTTCAAGCCCCGTAAGCTTTAAGATCTTACTCAGTTCCTCCGGCCTGCTGTCTCTGGGGACCTTTTTAAGTTCCTGGGCAAAAGTGATATATTCACCGACTCTCATATCAGTGTAGAGGGGCGGGAGTTCCGGAAGATAGCCGATGTTCTGCTTTGCTTTTTCCGGTTCCTTCCTTATGTCATGACCATTTACCACCACAGTTCCTGCAGACGGTGCAATATACCCGGTCATTATGTTCATGGTAGTTGATTTTCCTGCACCATTAGGCCCGAGGAAACCGTATATCTTCCCCTTTTCCAGTTCAAAAGACAAGCCCTTCACAGCCGCCACTTCACCGTAGCTTTTCGACAGATTTGTTACTTTAACCAATGTTATGCCTCCTGTTCTGTTTCGGAAATTCTCTTCCCGATCATAAACCATATTTCATTTACATCCCCGAATTATGATAATACTACTTTTTTCACGATTTATGAGCTTTCTTTACGAATATTTCACTTTTTTTTCATAAAATAATTAATAATTTGCGGATTTTTCGTGTATAATTTTCTCTAAAGTATTGTTGGGAAGCCGAGGAATTCGATATGGCCGGCGGCAGAAAACTGATTGCTCTCTGCACATCCAGGGTCTATGACCCGCAGATACATGGTTTTATAGTAAAAGTAAATGAGAAGCTCAAAGCAAACGGCTGCTCTTTGCTTGTGTTTGCCATTAATTCCGACATCTACTGGGAAGAGGACAGACCTGCTACGGAAAAATACGTCTTTGACCTGATCCCCTATGACTCTGTCGAAGCAGTCGTTATCATGGACGAGCGCATCAAGAGCCATAAGATAGCCAACAAGATCATCAGCAATTCAAAAAAACATAATGTTCCTGTCATTGTTGCAGATGGCCGCTACGAAGGTACCACATGCATAAACTATGATTATGAAAAGGGCTTTGAGCTTGTGGTCCGCCACGTAATTGAGCACCACAAGGTAAAGCGTCCTCATATGATGGCAGGCCATAAGAATAATGAATTTTCAGACAGACGTATCGAGGTCTTTAAGAAAGTACTTGCCGAAAACAACATTCCCTTTGACGATACAATGATAAGCCACGGCGATTTCTGGGCGGATCCCTGCCGTGTCGCTACCAGGGCGCTGCTTGAAAGAGACGTTCTTCCGGATGCCATCATCTGTGCAAACGATGTCATGGCGATAACCGTTTCGGAAATGCTTTTGGATGCGGGCTACAAAGTGCCAGGTGACGTCATCGTTACAGGTTTTGACGGATATGACGGCATATATTTCACCTCGCCAAAGATCACTACCGCAGCCTGCGACACACTTCAGCTTGCTGATGCAACAGCCGAGCAGGTACTTGAAACGATCAGAAATAAAAATGTCTGCCACGACCGAAAGATCATGCCGGTCTTTATGGCTAATGAATCCTGTGGCTGCCCCGAGCATACCGAGCATCCGGTTATACTCCGTAACTGGTTCAAGGAAAGCTTTGCAAGACACAATGACGACAATCGCGTTCTCCATATGATGACATCGGCGATGCAGACAAGCAGGGACGTCAACGAGCTTACATCAAATCTCAGATCGTACAAAACCGATTCACTTTTGTGTGTTATTGACAAAAGGTGCTTTGATAATGACATAAATTATTTTACCGAGCAGCAGACAGATAATTCCGGAAAGGAATTCATATTGCTCTATGATTCCGAGAACCCCCAGAAAGTATCGGAAAATATCACCTTTGACAGACTCTCCGAAGATATCACCGAGGATATACTTGAACCCGCCATACACGACAGGATACTGGAGCTTACCCAAAGCGGATATCCTCTTATTTTCAATGCGCTCGACTATATGAACCGTCCTTTCGGTTTCGTGTGCTACTATTTCAAGGATTATCTGATCTCAAACTATTCCAATGCAATGGGAGTTACCAATGCCATCAGTATCGGCATCGGCGGTTTTATCAATATACAGTACCAGAGCATGCTTCTTGAAAAAATGGATGAAATGTACCGGCACGATCCTCTGACCGGACTGTATAACCGTATTGGTTTTATGAATATCTTCAACAGGCTTAAGAAAAAACCGGAAAATAAGAATAAGCCCATAACCGTGATCATGTCCGATCTGGACGGATTGAAGTATATTAATGATAATTTCGGACATGCCGACGGAGACAGTTCCATTGCCGCTGTGGCCCAGGCTCTTTTCAATGCTACTCCCGAGAAAAGCCTTTCGACACGATTCGGCGGTGATGAAGTATTTTCAGTGATAATCGGAGACTGCGATCCCGATGAGATCATCAGGAATATAGAAAAATATCTTGATAATTACAATAAGGAAGCAAAAAAACAGTACACGGTCGCTACCAGCAGCGGCTACATAACCTCCGTGCTCAATGATGATTTCGATTTTAACACGGTATTGAAGTCTGCTGACGAGGAAATGTACAAAATAAAGAACCGGAAATACAGCACCAGAAGCAAGGCACAGAACAGCGGAAACTGAGTACTGTCTTATTCTGATCAGAATTCTACCAGCTGGTCCTTCCGCCATCACATATCACTGTGGAGCCCGTCATATACGTTGCAGCATCAGAAATCATATACAGTATGGTGCAGACATATTCGTCAGGATCGCTCATTCGTCCCATAGGTATCAGGTTGCTTATCTTTGCCACAAATTCATCATCCTGTCCATTTGAGAGACTGGCAGGACAGAGAGTATTCACGCGTATTCCCTTATCTGCCCAATAGATGGCAAGGTACTTCGTAAGACCTATGATGCCGTGCTTTACTACAGAATAGGAAACCGGCTTCACAGTCTGCTCTTCCTCCGGCAGTCCCTCTTTTCTGTATATCCTCTGATCCGGCGCTATGATTCCGTAATCGGATGAGATATTGAGTACTACTCCTTTTTTCTGCTTTTCCATCACTTCACCGAAAACCTGGGCACAGAGCATCGCACCGGTAAGACCGACTGCAATATCCTGATTCCATATATCCACAGGGAAATTGGTAAATCTCATGGCACCGAGATTCTTGGAGCCTCCCTCCACCTTGGGATTATTGGCCGCATTATTGATCAGCACGTCAATATGCCCGTACTTTTCCATAAGCATATCTCTTACTTCGCAGAGTTTTTCACGGGAAGTGATGTCAGTAATTATGCACTCGCATCGGGTATCATCACCATACTCTTCCTTTAATTTGCAGGCATTCCTCTCCATTCCGCCACCGACTATGTCAAGCAGTACAGGGATGCCGCCACCCTCAACGACTGCCTCAGCATGCTTAAGTCCTATGAGTCCGCCACCGCCGGTTATGATGCAGACACGGTCGGTGATCTCCATTCTCTGTAAGTATTTGGTCTTCATTGTCATATCTCCCATTTCTGTATGATGATCTTCTATACTCCCTGCCTTTTGGGTCAGCCCCGATATATGTTATGAGTCTGAGCACTCATTTCTAAAAGGTAATTCCTCAAGCGTTTTGTAATTTGCCTGCAGATACTCAAGTACCGGATTGCTGTGGTCGCTTACATAATACTCAAGGAAATCCATATCTTCCTTGGCATCCACATCAATGCCGCCTTCAACAACATACCCGATCATCCGGTCGCCGTGCATCAGGTCGTTGTTTATTATAAA
>JAEEGL010466431.1_pt1 | contig 16323 bp, 13 predicted proteins | sample 9134231 | NCBI WGS metagenome assembly JAEEGL01 (sample SAMN16246548, study PRJNA631951) | gut metagenome | biome: gut microbiome; feature: rumen; material: fiber-attached | host: Bos | place: Iran: Karaj | collected 2018-10
ATCCGTGAAGAATGTGAAAAACAGGCTATGGAGCTGCTTGCCCGCATCGGGCTGGAGGAAAAGGCTCAGGCCTATCCGTCCACACTTTCCGGAGGACAGAAACAGAGGATCGCGATCGTCCGCGCGCTGGCCATGCATCCGACGGTCATGCTGTTCGACGAACCCACGTCGGCACTGGATCCAGAGATGGTCGGGGAAGTTCTCGAACTGATCAAAGCCGTTGCCGAACAGGGCATGACGATGGTTATCGTCACGCACGAGATGGGATTTGCTAAGGAAGTCGGAACGAGAGTTTTATTCATGGACGGAGGCGGGATCCTGGAACAGGGAACTCCGGACGAGATTTTCAATCATCCGAAATCAGACCGGTTGAAGGATTTTCTGTCCAAAGTGCTGGCCTGACCGGAATCTGCTACGACGCAAGAAAGAAGGGGCGCCCACAAATCGAGGGGGCCTTTTTCACGCGCACATCAGGTGTATGTTTCTAGATTTGGATTGATGTCCTGTCACAGCCGGACCTCCAAATATTTATCGGTTGGCAAGTGAACTACATCTGCAATTCAATTGCCGAGCATCAAAGAATGGCTTGCAATCCTATTCCGCTCCTTGCGCGCGCGGGACGTCCCGCGCATGCACACGAATGCGTGTGTGTGATTTGACATTTCGATTTAACTATGGTATAATTTCTCGGATTATGGCGTTAAGACGCTGAGCCAGTATCAGGTCCTTCTAACAGAGGCCCCGGAAAATGGCTCGCGAATCGATATATTCGGAGGTTTTTCATCATGGCTGAATTCGTGATCAGCACCTGCTCCACGTTCGATCTGACCAAGGAGCATGCAGATTCAAGAGACATCAGTGTTATTTATTTCCATTACTCGAAGAACGGCGAGAGACTGGACGATGATATGTTCCAGTCCGTGACTCCTGCCGAGTTCTACGGTTCCATGGTCGCCGGCGCGGACATGAAGACTTCACAGATCAATACAGGCGAATTTCTCGAGTATTTCGGCAAGTTTTTGAAAGACGGCAAAGATGTGATCCATTTTAGCCTTTCCTCGGGTATTTCCGGCGTGTACAGCGCGGCGGAAACAGCCGCCAAGCAGCTTCGCACCGAATTCCCGGACCGCAAGCTGTACGTGATCGATTCGCTCGCCGCGTCCGGCGGACTCGGGCTGCTCGTCGATCAGGCCGCAGACCTTCGGGACGAGGGCAAGACCATCGACGAAGTACGTGACTGGGTCGAACAGAACAAATTGAGACTGCATCACTGGTTTTTCTCGACCGACCTGACGTTCTATATCAAAGGCGGCCGTGTGTCCAAAGTCTCCGGAGCCATCGGAGGCATGCTCGGCATCTGCCCGCTGCTCAACGTCAGCGTGGACGGCAAACTGGTCCCGCGCGCCAAGGTCCGTCCCAAGAAAAAGGTCATCATCGAGATGGTCAAACGCATGGAAGAGCATGCGGAAAACGGATACGACTACAGCGGAAAAGTGTTCATGACGCAGTCCGAGTGTCTCCCTGACGCTCAGGCCGTCGCCGACCTGATCACGTCCAAATTCCCGAAAATGCAAGGGAAGGTCGAGATCACCTCGATCGGCGCCGTCATTGGGAGCCATACCGGTCCCGGCACAGTCGCTCTGTTCTTCTGGGGAGACCCGCGCGTAGACTAATCACATTTTCCAATTCCACCACTTTTGAAGAAGGAAATCAATCATGGCATTTCGTTTTTTGGACGGCAAACTGTTCGCCAGAATGTTCAAAGGCGGAGCAGCTAGGCTGCATTCCAAAGCAGATACAGTCAATAAATTGAACGTTTTCCCGGTCCCGGACGGAGACACCGGAGACAACATGTCCATGACGATGGAGGGCGGTGTAGCGGCCGTCAACCATTCGGAATCTTCAGACGAATCTCTGGGCAAGGTTTCCGAGCAGGTCGCACACGGCATGTTGCTTGGCGCCAGAGGAAACTCGGGCGTTATCCTGTCCCAGCTGTTCGCGGGCATGGCCAAGGTTTTCGACGGATGTGAAAAAGCAGACGTCAACACCGTTGGAAAAGCTCTGAAACTGGGCGTCAAACAGGCCTATTCGGCCGTGGTCACCCCGACCGAAGGAACCATCCTGACAGTCGCGCGTGAAGCGGTGGATTACGCCTGCTCACGCATCACTCCGGACTCGACCGTCGAGACCTTTTTCGAAGATCTCAGCAGGGAAATGAACAATTCGCTCCAGCGTACGCCTGAACTTTTGGCCGCGCTCCGCGAGGCGGGCGTGATCGACTCGGGAGGCGCCGGGCTCGTCTATATCATGGAAGGATTCAACCAGATCCTCGGCGGAATGAAACCCGAGGAGATCGATCAGGGCGAATCCGCTCCCAGAGCGCCTGCTCCCGCGCAGATCGATTTTTCCGCTTTTACCGAGGATTCCGAATTGGAGTTCGGCTACTGCACCGAGCTTTTGCTCAGGCTCCAGAAGTCCAAAACGGATCCGGAAACTTTCGACGAGCGCATCATCATCAACTACCTGAAAAAACTGGGCAACTCGATCGTCTGCTTCAAGCAGGGATCCATCATCAAACTGCACGTTCATACGTTCACTCCGGACAAAGTCATGGCGTTCTGCCGCAAATACGGGGAATTCCTGACTGTCAAGATCGAGAATATGTCCGTTCAGCATAACGAGACGGTCCCGGACGAGAGCCGCAACGCGGTCAAGTCCAGACCCCGTACGCCCTTTGCCGTCGTCACAGTGGCGAACGGGAAGGGCATCGTCAAACTGTTCGAAGACCTGGGCGCGGATTACGTCGTCCGGGGCGGACAGACCATGAACCCGTCCGCGGAAGATTTTCTCAAAGCCTTCAAGACGGTCAATGCAGATCATATTTTCGTACTGCCCAACAACAGCAACATCATCCTGGCCGCCCGTCAGGCCGCCGAGATCTTTGACGATTCTGAGATCTACGTGCTGGAGAGCCGGACGCCCGGAGACGGATTTGCAGCATTGTCCTCACTGAACTACGAGTCGGGCGATCCGGAAGAGATCCTCCAGACCCTCAACGACGCGATGGACAGTGTGGAGACCGGCATGCTGACGACGGCGATCCGGGACACGAACATCAATCAGGTCGAGATCCATAACGGAGATTATATCGGCTTTATCGGAAAAGAAATGCTCGCGTCCGATGTGGACAAGCTGGTCGTTTGTGACAAGATATTGTCTCATTTGGGACTAAGTGATCGTTTTTCTCTCACGGTATTCACCGGAGTCGGCGCAGACAGCGAGACCAATGAGGCCTTGCAGCAAAAGATCGCCGAGGCATATCCGGACGTCGAACTTTATATGATCGACGGCGGACAGGAAGTCTACGATTACATTTTCGTAGCCGAATAGGCATAGCTTGGAAAAGGGACAGACGGAGACCTTTCGAAACAGCACATGGGCTCGGGAGGTCGGGTCCATGTGTTTTGTAAAGGGGTGGCATCTTGAGAGCTTACATGGAAACGGGATTTTACGTCCTCTATCTCATATTTGCTCTGACCGCGGGTCTGATCCTTCTGATCCGCGCAGGGAAAAGCCGAGCGCACCGCCTGTTCGGGGCAGCCATTCTCCTGCTCGGATTCGGAGACGCTTTTCACCTCGTGCCAAGAGCCGTCGGGCTGTTCACGAATACCCTGAGCGAGCCTTCCGCAGACCTTGCGATGTGGCTGGGCCTCGGTAAATTCATCACGTCCGTCACGATGACGCTCTTCTACCTGTTCCTTTACGTTTTCATGTACAAAAGGACAGAGACGAACGGACCCCGGTTCTGGGACTATACGGTCAGTTTGCTGATCATTTTGCGCATCTTTTTATGCGCGTTCCCTCAGAACAACTGGATCACCAACGATTCGCCGCTGCTCTGGAACATCTTACGAAACATTCCGTTTGTGATCCTGGGCGTCGTGATGGTCATCCTGACCCATCAGATCCTGCGCCACATCCGGTCTTTCAAATGGCTTTGGATCATGATCATATTGTCATTCGCTTTCTACATTCCCGTTTTGCTTTTTGCGGACCGGATTCCGTGGGTCGGTATGCTGATGATCCCCAAGACCGTCTGCTACATGATCATCGCGTTGATGGCTCTGTCCGATCTCAAAAAAACCAGAGAGACGGAGAGGGAAACGAGCGCAGAAACAAACAACGGACAGACTCTTTGATGGTTCCCTAAAAGGAACGGAAAGGAGACGCTTTGAACAACGAACCTCAAAAACAGGAACAGAATCAGGACCCGAGACCGGTCGATCCGAAGGAGAAGGACCGGAAAGTCGTGATCCGGATCCTCAAGATCGCCGCTTTCACGGTCTGCGCGATCCTGGTCGTCTATCTGCTCCTGACCGTCATCGAAAAAGTTCGCGGAAACGCGGGGGGCAAGGAGACGGAGACAGAGGACAAATCGATCGCTGCCATCTTCTATGACGCCGATTTCGATGAAGATATCACCAAAGATCAGGGCTACATGGATCAGGACCGGAACATCTATTTCACGGATCCTGACATGGGCACGACGGTCTCGCTCAACGAAGACACGCTGCCCGGGGCAGACCCTGAAGTCCGGTTCCTCTACGAAGTGATCAACTACGTCATCGCAGGCGACACGGAAGCCTACCAGAACTGTCTGGCTAAGTCCTATCTGGACACGCTGGAAGGCGGGCAGGTCGCTCCGTTCACGCCGCAGAAACTCTATGAGATCAACATCTCCAGATATCTGATCAACGAGGACGGGACCAAAACGTACAAAGTCGAATACATGATCTACAAGAACAACGGGACCTACCGGAGCGACGTGGGAAGCGACGCCATCAAGCCCAGTTTCTTCACGCTGGAATCCTACGGAGATTCTTTCCGGATCACGCAGATCATCAACTACCGCACAACATAAAGGGAGGTATTGCAAATGCTTGAATTCCTTCAGACATATTACATGGCGATCATCTGGGGCGCCGTCCTGGTTTTTGCCATCGTTGTAGAAGCTCAGACGGACGCGCTGATCGCAATCTGGTTCATCCCGTCCGCCGGCGTGTCACTGATTTTGTCCCTTGCCGGCGTGCCAATCTGGATCCAGGCTGTCGTATTTGTCGCGGCTTCCGCAGTTCTGGTCACGCTGTCCAAACTGTTCTTCGAGAAATTTCTGCGAAAAAAGGACAAGGACAAAGACACCCGGACCAATATGGATACCATCATAGGCCGGGAAGCCTATCTGGAAGAGGATGCGGACAATCTCAAGGGGACAGGTACCGTCCGGATCAACGGCGTGATCTGGTCCGTCCTGACCGAGAAGAACGAAGAGGTGATCCCGTCCGGGACGCTGGTCGAAGTCAAAGCCGTTTCCGGCGTCAAGTTAGTCGTTGCGAAAAAATAATTCAGGAGGCATTTTCCTATGAAAAAAATATTGTCGATTTTGTTGCTTGCAGCTCTCGTTTTCACACTGGGGGCTTTGTCCGTCAGCGCTGAATCCGGCGCAGGCGAATCCAACTCGGGATGGCTGGCACCGGTGATCATAGTCGCCGTTTTGCTTGTCATTTTGCTGCTTGTCATCATTTCCAACATGAGCATCGTCCCGCAGGGCCAGGCTTATGTCATCGAGCGCGTCGGTAAATTCCACGCGATCTGGGAGACCGGTTTCCACGTTAAGATCCCGTTCCTGGAAAGGATCGCCAAAAAGGTGAACCTGATGGAGCAGGTCGCGGATTTCCCGCCCCAGCCCGTTATCACCCGGGATAACGTCCGGATGCAGATCGATACGGTCGTCTTCTATCAGATCACCGACTGCAAACTGTTCGCATACGGCCATAGGACCCCTATGATCGCTATCGAGAACCTGACCTCCACGACACTCCGTAACATCATCGGCGAACTCGAACTGGACGCAACGCTGACGTCCCGTGACCTGATCAACACCAAGATGCGCGCGATCCTGGACGAGGCCACCGACCCCTGGGGTATCAAGGTGACCCGTGTGGAACTGAAGAACATCATCCCGCCCAAAGAGATCCAGGACGCCATGGAAAAACAGATGAAAGCCGAACGTGAAAGACGTGAGGCCATCCTCCGCGCAGAAGGCGAAAAGAATTCCGCCATTCTGGTCGCAGAAGGTAAGAAACAGTCCATGATCCTGGCTGCCGAAGCAGACAAGGAAGCACAGATCCTCCGCGCCGAAGCCACCAAAGAGGCCAAGATCCGCGAAGCAGAAGGCGAAGCACAGGCCATCCTTGCCGTTCAGGAAGCGACCGCAGCTGGTATCAAGATGATCAACGAAGCTGCCCCCGGCGAAGGCGTTCTGGCTCTGAAGAGTCTGGAAGCTTTCCGCGCCGCAGCCGCAGGCCCTGCCAACAAGATCATCATTCCGTCCGAGATCCAGGGCATCGCCGGTCTGACCGCCACGATCACCGAGGTGGCCAAAGGCGTCGCATCGGAAAAGACGACATCCAAGAAATAACTGATTCATGACCGCCGGTCCGCATCCGTCTGATCGGCGGCCTTTTGCACGGCCTCGCACATTTCTCTTTGAGGGGGGGAACACCTATGAAGAAAAAACATATCTTCAAACGATTGCTTTCGTTTGTACTGATTCTCGGAATGATAGGAACTTTAGCCATGAGTCTGATGATGATGCCTTCCGCCGAGTCCGGAGGGGAATGGTCCCTTTTTGAAAACTTCAAGATCACAGTAGCGAACGGAAACTCGTTTGCCAACTATAAGACCTTCAAGACCCAGCTGCCGGATACAATCGAGGACAAAAACCGGCTGCAGCTCCGCATCGTGGCCGAAGTCAATGCCGAGGCTGCGGATCTTCTGAACCGGGAATCGGTCGTCGAGATCTGCAACGACTCGGGATGCGACACGTCCGAATGGACCTGGAATCTGAACGGGATGTGGGTCGAAGGCGAAAACGATATCCTCCTGCCTTTCAGCAAAGGCCATGACGGGGCAGGCACCAAGTGGACAGGCCCGGCCTTTTCCATCGAGCGCCCCATCGTTTATTTCCGGATGTATTCGAATCAGAAATGCACCGGCAAAGGCGAGATCCTTCTGAAGAGCGTGTCCGTGGAATACCTGGAGCCCTGGATCGATATCGCTGGAGACGGTTCGGATACCTATCTGGCCCTTTCCAAAAATGTCAATCAGGACGTAGCGACCGTCGAACTGTCCATGAAAATGAAGCCCGTCCAAACGGAATGGCCGATCTGGACGAGCGGAAACCTCCAAAACGTTTATTACGAAAATAATGTCTCATATAGGACACTTTCAGAGGGAGAAGCGCCCGGAAAAGGCGCACGGGTCGCAGATATTTCCGTCAAGGCCGGCAACAAATTCGGATTGAATCTGACCGGTTTCACGATCTCAGCACCCGGCTTCTGCGAATCGCTCTCCGATCTGGCCTTGGATTTCTGGATCGGTATGACCGAGGGTTCCGAAGCTGTCACGTTCGGACAGATCGAGCTGACCAGCAGCGGGACCTGCGATGTTCACGAGATTTACTATGACACGCAAAAACTGCAGCTGTCCGCGGGCTGGAACCACGTCGTGATCCCTTTGGATGAATTCATCGTCAACAAAACGACCGAGCCGCTCGATCTCAAAAACATCAACTATCTGAGATGGCACACGAGTACTTTGCAATCCGGTCAGGCGGCCACCGTTTCGCTGTCCGGGATCAAGATCGTTTCGCTGAAAGAGCCGGATGACAATATGAGCTTTACAGCTCTGTGGACCGGCGAAGATGCATCGGACCAGCTCAATCTGGAGATCCTCGGAAACGGACACCCGGTCTTTACCTGGCAGGGTATCCGGCTGGAAGCCGACCAATCCGTCATGACAAACGAAAAGACCGATCTGGCCCTTGTCCACGACAGCGCTTCCGGGACCGTCAAGTTCTATCTGAACGGTTCTTTGAAAAAAGAGGTTTCGGACGGTGGCAAGAAAGAACCCAAGATCGACCGGATCCTGACCATCGGAGCCAGGGACGACGGATCCTGCCAGATCGAAGCGTCGGTTTCCAACCTGAGGCTCTGGAGAAGCGCCAGAACGGCGGCCCAGACGCTTTCAGACTGTACCAAACTCGCGCTGACCGGGACCGAGACCGGCCTGATCGGCGCATGGGATCTGGACGGGAACATCACCAATATTCTGAAGACCCTTCCGGATCTGGTCGGGACAGGCGAATACGGCAACAATCCCGTCGTCTTCAAAGGCACCCGCAGAGACCAGTGGATCGACTATACGGTGCCTGAAGAGATCGGCAGCGACTATTACACGCTGGCCTATATCCCGGATCCTCAGAACATTACGATCGCGGTCGGTATCGACAAATGGGAAGCCATCACGGACTGGATCGCGGACAACTATGAAAAAGAGAACATTTTCCACGTGCTCTCGGCCGGAGACGACACCTGGTCCAACGACGACCGGACCTGGGGCGTATTCGTGAACGGCATGTCCAAATTCTGGGAAGACGTTTCATGGAGTTCTCTGATCGGCAACCATGACTACGTCTGGTCTACGGACGCCCGCGACAGCCGAAATTTCAACAAATATATAGGTCTTGACGCGATCTACGACACGGCCGCGTCCGAGTCCTTTACCGGGTTCTACGAAGAAGACGGGATGACCGATAAAACGTCCTACGTCACCTATCCAAGCGGAGTCGAGAACGCCTACTATGAGTTCGTGATCAACGGAACGAAATGGCTCTTGCTCCAGCTCGAATACCATCCCAGAGATTCGGTCCTGGATTGGGCCAACGAGATACTGGAACAGTACAAGGACTGGAACGTGATCCTGGCTACTCACGGCTATCTGATGAGTCCCTCCGGAGGTTACATGACCTGGATCCAGCAGTACATGACGGACGAAAGAAATGCCGGAGACGCCGTCACGGACACCGAAAATGTCTACAAAAAGGTGGTCGAACCCAACAGCAACGTCAAGATCGTTATCTCGGGCCACTCGGAAAACCCAGAGGAAAACGCCGTCATGAGCCACAACATGCGCCGCAAAGACGGCACTGTTGTCTATCAGTACATGATCAACGCTCAATACCTGGATACGGACGACCATACGAATTATATGTATTACGACAATCAGTGCGTCGGCATGCTGGGGCTGTTCCGCTTCAGCAAAGACGGTTCCAAAGTCGCGTTCAACTGGTACTGTCCCGCTGACGACAAGACCTATGAACCGATCCCCGAAGGATCTGATCCCGGCACGGTTCTGGGCGCCAGCGTCAACAACCGCAGCAACTTTGTGATCACATTATCCGAACCGAAAGAAACGGAACCTCAGGAAACTGAAAAGCCCACAGAGACCGAGACGTTGAGCGAAGGACCCTCCGAGACGGCAGAACCCGAACCGATCGATGAAGAACCGTCCAAAAATGGCGGATGCGGTTCCGCACTCGGCACGACCCTGGGTTGCATCCTCTCTTCCGGCGTCGCAGCAGGCGCGGTCCTGACCATTCGAAAAAAGAAAGAAGGCAAATGACATGAGCTTTGAATTTGAATTGGAAAAATATCTGGAAACACACAAGGATTACGATAAACTGGCCATTTCCATCGAGGAGATCAACGGGGATTACCGTTATTACATGAATGAAAACGACCTGATGCCCACCGCCAGCACGATGAAACTGTTCGTGCTGGGCGCGCTGCTCAAAAAGTGCGAAAGAGGGGAAGAGAACCTGGGCCGGTTCATCACGATCCAGAAAGAAAAAATGTATCCCGGATCCGGCATCCTGCGCTACCTGAGCGACGGCATCCAGCTGACTATCAAGGATCTGCTGGTCCTGATGGTCATCCTGAGCGACAATTCCGCGACCAATCTGTGTATCGATATCGTGGGCGGTCTCCCGGAAGTGAATGCTCACATCCACGAGATCGGAGTGGAGAACGCGTCCGTCAACCGCAAAGTCTACGACAACAGTCCCAATCCCGAGAAGAAGCGTCTCGCAGACGTGTCTCCTAGGGCCTATACGGATTATCTGCGGAAAGTCCGGATGACAGATTTCTTCAATAAAGAATACAAAGATCTGTTTTTCTCGATCCTGGAAGATCAGAAATACAAGGACATGTTCGCCCGCTATATGCCGCTTGACGATTTTACCGAAGACGGAACAGTTCGGGTGATGAGCAAGACCGGCTTTTCGGGAGGCGTCCGGGCGGATACGGGTGTCGTGGTATTTGCCAATCAGAAGGAGTACGCTTATGCGATCATGGTGAGCGGTTCCAAGGACACTTCGTATAGCTTCGATAACGCGACGCATCTCATGATGGCGGATATCGGGAAAATGTTTTACGAGCATTTCGGCAAATAAGGTTTTGCCGGATTTCAAATACAGGAGTGATCAAATGTTCAGGCTGGCGATCACTCCTGGGAGTTTTTGCACCGAGCTGGATTTCCAAGGCTAAGAAAGGGGAAGGAATGAGTCAGTTTACGCATCCAAAAGGCAGTTTTACAAGTAAAAGTGTCTTCTTCAAATCTGTCACATGGCTCTTGGCCTTTTTGACAGTTTGTTCCATCTTTCTGACGTTCACTTCGTGCGGAAAAAAAGGGTTCATGGTTACAGAGATCCCAGATTTGAGGGGATTTTTGACTTTAAAAACGGAATATGATATGACTCCTCAGACGTCCAATGAAGAATTCGATGAGAATTGGACTTACGAGATCGTTCTTGGAGGGAAAAAATATACCGGGATTCATTCATTGACATATAAGTCTCCTTACTACAAAAGTGACAGAGACACGTTTTTCGTGAAAGATTCAGGGACCTTTGCGATCGGACGCAATGGAGACGTTTTGTATTTTTCTCATAAGCCAACAGAAGAATATTCTGGAGAACCGAAAACGGAAAAAGAGTGCTACGACATGGCAGTCGAGGCACTCGCACAATATGATTCGGATGGGGCTTACACATTGGTGGAGACTGTCGATACAACCAAAGCCGAGAAGGGCAGCGGTCACGATTTGATCACCAGGTCGATGGGTATCGGGTGTTTCTCGTTTCATTTTTGTAAGATGGCAGGCGAGATCAAAACCAATGCAGGAGCGCAAGTCGTGGTCACTTTTGGTGGAGAGGTCGTTTCGATCTACAGACATCTCGGCTCTTCAATGTCTGCGTCAGACTTAAAGTATCTTTCAGGCATCGTACTCGATGACGAGCAACTAGAGCAGGAAATCGACGAAAAAGTCAAATCACTTGTCGATCCGGAGTATGATGCGGAAAAAGTCACCTGGACGGTAGTTGACAGATTCTTTTCCCATCTTAAGAATGGGAAGTATGCGCTGGAGTATACCATTGAGGTTCATTATCGTCAGGGAGAGAAAGACGATGACCGTTCGACAGTCTATCTGATCAAATTGCTATAATGGATCCATAACAATCCATAACAATCTTTTCGAAAAAAGATGCTTTTATTAGCCAGAGATATATTCAAAAACAATAAATTATGTTATAATCGTACTCACTATGATTACAGTTCATCAGGACTGAAAGAAGGAAACACAGCATGTTAGATTTAAAACTGATCAGAGAGAATCCGGAAAAAGTCAAAGCGGCTTTGGCCAAGAGAAACTATCCGGTCGATTTTACGGAAGTGATCGCCTGGGATGATGAGAGAAGAGCGTTGATCGCTTACGGCGACAAACTGAAGAACGACAGAAACGTGACCTCTTCACAGATCCCCGTTATGAAAAAGAACGGCGAAGACGTGACCGAAGCTCTGGCCCGTATGAAGAAAGTCAGCGATGAGATCGCTGAGACGGATAAAAAACTGGCAGATTTGAAGGCTAAGATCCAGAACTTTTTGGATTGGCTGCCCAACATTCCGGATGATGACGTTCCGGCCGGTGGCAAAGAGAACAATCAGGTCCTGAAGGTCTGGGGCGAAAAACCTCAGTTCGATTTCAAGGCCAAAGACCATGTCGAACTGTGCACGACTCTCGGCTTGATCGATTACGAGCGCGGGATCAAACTGTCCGGTGCCGGAAGCTGGGTTTATACCGGCGTGGGCGCCAGACTGGAATGGGCTATCCTGAATTTCTTCATCCGCGAACATATCAAGGATGGATACACCTTCTTACTCGTTCCGCATATGCTCAACCATAAATGCGGATATGTGGCAGGTCAGTTCCCGAAATTCTTGGAAGAAGATTACTGGATCGACGGCGGACCCTCCGAAGACGGCAGATTCCTGCTCCCGACAGCTGAAACGGCGCTTGTCAACTTCCACAGAGACGAACTGCTCAAAGAGAGCGAACTGCCGAAGAAGTATTTTGCATACACGCCCTGCTTCAGACGTGAAGCCGGTTCGACGCGTGTTGAAGAGAGAGGCATGGTCCGCGGACATCAGTTCAACAAAGTCGAAATGGTCCAGTATGCTCATCCGGATCATTCGATGGAAGCATTCAACGAACTGGTCGGAAAAGCTGAATCTTTGGTTCAGAAACTGGGCCTGCATTACAGACTCAGTCGTCTGGCTGCCGAGGATTGCTCTCATTCCATGGCCAGGACCTACGATATCGAAGTCTGGATCCCCAGCATGAACATCTACAAGGAAGTCAGTTCGGCATCCAACGCCAACGATTATCAGGCCAGACGCGGCAACGTCCGTTTCAAAGACGAAGCGGGCAGAACCAGATATGTCCATACGCTGAATGCATCCGGTCTGGCTACCAGCCGTATCATTCCGGCCATCGTCGAACAGTATCAGCAGAGCGACGGATCTGTCGTGGTGCCTGAAGTGCTGAGAGCCGATATGGGCATGGACGTGATCAAAAAAGATTAAGCGGACATTGCTTTGGAGACAAACCGGGTGACGCTGCGTCCCCAACCGTTTCAAAGCCTTCATAGGCTGCTGCTCCAGAACCAATGATGACGTTTTCCACCGACGGTTGTTTCATCTCTGGATCAGCCGTCGGTGTTGTCTTATCTGGTTGAAATCATTATCATAGTGAGGTTACTGAACGATGGAAATATCAAAAGTCATAGATAAATTGTTCAGCAGAAGAAAGTATTCGACCCCCGCGTCGATCATATTCAGTTTGGTCTACTTTGTCGGGGCGCTGGTCCTTTTGATCCTTCGGGGCATCAATAATTTTGAACCGATCTGGGCTGTCAGTGTCGGGGCGGATATTGTGGCTCTTGCGATCGCGATCGTTTTGCTGATCGGCATCATGATGAATAGGGAAGGACAGAACGAATACTACCGCGTCTTCGTTGTCTTGATCACAGTGATCGCTTTTGAACTGTTTTTGGATGTGGGTTGCTGGTCTTTGAACGGACTCAAGGATTTTCGCACCATGAATCTGATCATCAACGTCTTGTATTATCTCAACAGTTCCGTGCTGATCTTCTTTTTCTGGAGATACGTGAAGGGTGCGCTGAATCTGACAGGCAAATTCATGAACGCATGCAATCTGCTTCTCAACATTCTGTACGTTCCGACGGCGATCAGCTGCATCGTCAATTTGTTTTATCCGCTCTTCTTCTATGTGGACGAGGAGGGTTTCTATCAAAGGACGGATCTCTTTATTTACAGTCAGGTTTTCCTGGCGGTTGCTTTGGTCGTTTTTGTCATCGGACTGTTCGTCTCGAAGGCTCCGAAAAAGACCAAACTGATCATGGCTTCGTTCATCCTGATCCCTTTGGCCAATCAGGCTGTAGCAGTCCGTGCGGTCGGCATTACCACGTCTTTTGCCGCCATGCTGATTTCCGTCGTTCTGATCTATGTTGTCGTCGTTGCGGAAAGAGAGAAAACGTTTGCATCGACCGAAAGCGAATTGAATCTGGCAACCAAGATCCAGGCGAGCATGCTGCCCAGCATGTTCCCGCCGTTCCCGAACCGGGAAGAGATCGATCTGTATGCGACGATGGATCCTGCCAAGGAAGTCGGCGGGGATTTCTACGATTTCTTCTATATCGATGATGACCACCTGGCCATGGTCATGGCGGACGTTTCAGGGAAAGGCGTTCCTGCCGCTTTATACATGATGGCCACGAAGATCCTTATCAAGACGACCGCGTCCCGTTTTCAGGATCCCGGAAAGATACTGGCATTCGTCAACGATCAGGTTTGTGCGACCAACAGGGAAGAGATGTTCGTTACGGTTTGGCTTGGCATTTTGGACGTTTCGACAGGCAAACTGACCGCCGCCAACGCAGGCCACGAATATCCAGTTTTCAAGCACACTGAACATAGTTTTGAACTGTTCAAAGATAAACACGGCTTCGTGATAGGCGGTATGCCGGGCGTAAAATACAAAGATTATGAGATCCAACTCGAACCAGGTTCTAAGATCTTCATCTATACAGACGGACTAGCTGAGGCTACGAACGTCAAAGAGGAACTGTTCGGCACCGAGCGCATGATCGAAGCCTTGAATTCGATGCAGTCCCTGTCTCCCGAAGAAACGCTGAAAGGTATGAAGGAGAAGGTGATGGAATTCGTCGGAGATGCTCCCCAGTTCGATGACCTGACCATGCTCTGCCTGACGTTCAACGGAAAGAAAAACAACGGTCCCGCAGGGAAAACGATCCGGGTTCGTGCCGACGTTTCAAAGATGGATGAACTGGTCGACTTTGTCAACGGCTGTCTGGAGGAAATGGATTGTCCTTTCAAGGTCCAGACCCAGATCGATGTGGCGCTCGATGAAATCTTCAGCAATATTGCACATTACGCATATCCGAATGGGGAAGGCGAGGCCGAGATCACGGTCCAACCGACGACCGAATCCAAGGGCGTTTTGATGACTTTCAAAGACAGCGGTGTTCCATACGATCCGCTCCAAAAAGAAGAACCTGATATTTCGCTGAGCGCGGAAGAGAGACAGATAGGCGGACTCGGCATATTCATTGTCAAGAAAACGATGGATGATGTCAACTATCGCTATGAAGACGGGCAGAATGTCCTGACAGTCAAAAAACTGTTTGTGTGATAATACGATACCGATTCCAATCATCTCTTTTGAAAGTTGAACAGATATCGAGGTCACAAATTGTGACTTCACGGAAAAGCGTCAATCTGCAGAGGTCAAAAATTGTGACCCCTGGACTTTGGACTACAAAGGAAGATCCAACCGATTTTCAAGCAAAAAATAATAAAACAAAGAAAAGGAAGACCCGAAGATCTCCCTTTTTTTTTACTGATTAAACCCTGAGCTATGGTTTCTTACGATCAGGAAATCTTTTGGACCTTAAACTGTCGGAAAGAATTCCACTACAATTATTTTGTGATTATCCTTTCGATGCGCGCTTGGGCGTCGTTAATTTCAAGTCTTGCAGTTTTCGGCCAAGTTCGTCATCTTTTGCAACGAGCAGGAGATCAGTATCCATCCCATTCAGTGCGTGTAAAGCGGCTGCGTAAATGCCAATCGCGACGGATGGACATCCTTTTTCAACTTTCCAAAGAGTGGCGCGGCTGATTCCAGCCCGCTCTGCTGCAAGTTTGGCAGTTATATCTCTACGGAGACGTGCAAGTTTGATCTGTTCACCCATTTGTTCCAGTATGTTTTTTTCTTTCGGTAAAAGTACAACAGCTTTCTTTCCCATGACGCACCTCCTAACGTTTATAAATATATCATAAAACGCAAAATATGTCAACAAATATGAACATTATTTTTAATAAAAAGAGTTTTTTGCTTGCAGAGAGGAGAAAGGTTCAAACTGTTATCCGAGCAAAGAAAAAGGGCGACCCGAAGATCTCCCTTTATCTGTTTGAGTGATTAGAAGGCAAACTGTGGCTTCTTACCAATGATCTAGCAGAGCAACGTTTTTATTGCATGTCTTCGTAGTTTTGGACTAGAGCAATGTTGAGGTTGCCGTTCTTTTCTCTGAGTTTGTCGATCAGCTCTTTTTGTTGGCTTATATCTTTCATCCGGATCTTGTAGGACAGTTCAAACAGGGTTCCGTAATCCACTGTCTTGACGCCGCTGAGATTATAGAATTTGCAATAATCCTTGAGCACTTCGTCAAAAACACCTGCGAAATTCAAAGACTCAGGAACCGTGATCTTCAGTTTCATGATCTTGCGGTCGGAAGAATCCAGTTTGATCAGATTGACGATGACCAAAACGAGGAGGATCATAACGAGAGCGATCAATGCGAAGCCCCAGTATCCGATACCGCAGGCCAGACCGATCGCGACAGACAGATACATGTAGATGATGTCTTTGGGATCACCGACGGTATTTCTGAAACGGATCAAAGCCAAGCCGCCGCCGATGCTGATGGCTCTGGCCAGGTTGCTGCCAACACCTAAAACGATGATGGAAACGATCGGTCCGATCGCC
>JAEEGL010969065.1_pt1 | contig 16323 bp, 13 predicted proteins | sample 9134231 | NCBI WGS metagenome assembly JAEEGL01 (sample SAMN16246548, study PRJNA631951) | gut metagenome | biome: gut microbiome; feature: rumen; material: fiber-attached | host: Bos | place: Iran: Karaj | collected 2018-10
AGAGCACCTCCACCTGGAGCTTACCCTGGGCGAGCACATAGCGCTCGCAGGCCAGGTCGCCGGCTTTCGCCGCTTCCGCGGATGCGTCGGTATCCAGCGTTTCGTGGCCGTTAGCCGCGGCATTGCGCTCTTCATAGATGTATTTCAGCGCCGGGAGCGACCAGCCGGGGAAGTTTTCGCTTCCGTCCGCCGCAGCGCCCGAAAGGGCGTCCATATCCGGCCAGTTCTTATACCAGTCCGTGCGCAGCGCGACGAAAGCGCCGTCCGGAATGGGGCCGTACTTGGCCTCCCAGGCCTTGATATCGTCCGGAGTCACCGCGTAGTGAACATCCTTCTTCACCTTGTCCGTAATATCGATCACGCAGAGCGGGAAGATGAGGTCCCCGACCCCGTACTTCTCGGAAAGCGCGCCGTCCTTTATGAAATGGCCCGGGAAATCGATGTGCGTACCGAACTGGCCCGGGAACTTGAAGGTATGGATGAGGCACTCCAGCATGGGGTTTCCCCAGTCGAACACCGTTTTGCAGAGCTCGACCGAACCCTCCGGTATGCCGGCCCAGTACGGGCTGTCGTTGTTGAGCGAGTGGGAAAGCTCCACCCATTTGTACTTCTTTGCTCCTTCGAGCGCTTCCCAGAGCTTGTATGCCGCCATTTGCTACCTCCTTTTTTACAAAAAGCCTCCGCTTGAGGCGGAGGCTTTGGATCTCGTTGTTTATTTCTTCTTTCCGAAGCCCTTTAACGGACTCTGCTTCGCATTCCGGATGCCGTTCAGCGATTCCTTGCGCTTCTTGTCCGAATAGAAGTAGATCGAAGCCGCGCCGACGATCAGGACGCCGGTATATACGTACTGCCAGTAAGCGTTGACCTGGATCATGTTCAGGAAGTTCTGAACGACCGTGATCAGGAACGCGCCGACCAGCGGGCCGAGAATGGTGCCCTTGCCGCCTGCCAGTGACACGCCGCCCAGAACGACTGCGGTCAGGGTCTGCTGCGTGAAGGCCGTACCTGCCTGCGGGTCGCCGCAGCCGACGCGGACTGCCAGGACCATGCCGGCCAGCGAGCAGAAGATGCCGGACCAGACGTAAGCCAGGGTACGGATACGGTCTGTCCGGATACCGGATGAGAAGGCCGCGTCGCGGTTGGAACCGACCGCGTAGATATAGGTGCCGAACTTCGTCTTCTGCTGGATGATCTCCATCACCACATACAGGATGATCACGAAAATTGCTGCTACCGGCCACCTGCTTGCGATCTTATATTTCACGACCTTTGTAAAAGCCGGAGAAATATGTCCGGATGCCGTCATGCGCAGGCAAAGCGAAATACCAAGGAAAATGATCTGGGTGCTCAGCGTGCCGATGTAATGCTGGATGTTCAGCTTAACAACGATCAGCGCATTCAGGAGACCGCAGAGAATACCGACGATAATTGCTGTAAGGATGCCGAATGGAATGGTTCCGTCCGTTGCCATGGTGTACGACAGTACGCAGGTCGTCAGGCTCATGACCGGGCCGACCGAGAGGTTGATGGCTCCCGTCATGACGACCCAGATCTGCGCCAGGGTGACCAGTGCCAGAGGTGCCAGCTGCCACAGGATGAGGCCGATATTGTAGGGCTTCAGGAACGCGTCGTTGGTCCTGCCGCCGTACCAGCACATCGCCGCGACGAGGGCCAGAAGGATCGGTACGGATCCCCACTTGGACAGCGGATTGCGTCCCTTGACCTTGTGCTGCACGGAATGAACGTCGTCTTCGGCCGGGGCCGCGCCGTCTGCTTCATCGTTCGCCGCGCCCTTGTTTCCAAGGACGGATGCTTCCATGACCATTTCCTCGGTCGCATGGCATCCGATGATGGGTTCCTGCGCCCTGCCGCTGCAGACCGGGATGATGCGGTCGGAAAGGCCGATGATCTCGGGAAGGTCGGACGAAAGCACGATAACGCCGATGCCCTCTTCTGCCATATCTTTCAGGAACTGGTAGATCTCGGACTTGGAACCGACGTCCACGCCAATGGTCGGCTCATCGAAAACGAAGAGTTGGGGCTTCTGAAGGAAACGTCCCGCGATGGCGACCTTCTGCTGGTTGCCGCCGGACAGCTCGCGGATGAGCTGCTCCGCGTTATCGCATTTGACGCGGAAGGTGTCGATGCCTCGCCGGACCTCGCTGTCGGAAAGCTTCTGGTCCACAACTCCGTTCTTCGACCAGCCCTTCAGGTTAGGGTTCTCCAGGTTCGAAGCGATGGGAAGGGGCATGAACACGTTCTCGCCGTGACGGTCGTTCGTGATGAAGGAAATGCCGGCATCAATGGCCTGGCGGGGCGTCTGGGGCGCGATCTGCTTTCCGTTCAGGATGATCTCGCCGGTGTAGCCCTTCAGGATACCGGTCAGGGAACGCAGGATCTCGCGCTGCCCGTTGCCCTCGATGCCGTAGAAGCCGAGGATCTCTCCCTTATAGAGCTTGAAGGAAACATCCTGGTAATCCGAACCGCGGCTTAAGTTTTTGACATCAAGAACGACCTCGCGGCCGGAATAATCGAGCTCGGTCGTATTGAACATACGCTTGACGTCGCGGCCGACCATCATGCGGACCAGGATATCCTCGTTCGCGTCCTTCGCGTCGATGGAGCCTGCGAGGGTGCCGTCCTTCAGAACGACGAAGCGGTCGCAGATCTGCATAAGCTCCTGGATACGGTGGGAAATGAAGACGACGCTCGTTCCCTCCGCCTTCAGGTCGCGGACCATCTTGAAGAGCTTATCGACTTCACGGGGAGTCAGAGAGGACGTCGGCTCGTCAAGGATGAGCATCTTGGTGCTGCGGGACATCGCCTTCACGATCTCGACCAGCTGCATCTGCGCCATGGTCAGATCTCCGACGATCGCGTTCACGTCGATGTCGATCTCGAACTTCTCCAGAAGCTTGACGCTCTCCGCCTTCATGTAGCCGCTGTCAATAAGCCCGAACGCACCCTTTTTCTCGTTTCCGAGGAAAATGTTCTGCCAGACCGTCAGCTCCGGCACGAGCCTGGTATCCTGGTAGACCATGTTGATGCCAAGGGCCTGGGATACCGTAGGGCTGGAGATGTTTTCCTTCTTGCCCTCGACCAGGATCTCGCCGTCCTCCAGGGAGTAGGTGCCGGTGATGATCTTCATGAGCGTGGACTTACCCGCGCCGTTCTCACCGATAACGCCGATGACTTCCCCGCCGTAGCAGGTCAGTTCGACATTTTTCAGCGCGTAAACGCCGTAAAAGGATTTGCTGATGTTTTTCGCTTCCAGAAAGGGAGTTCTCTCCATGATTCAGTCTCCGTCCCCATACGTTGGATCTGCGGGCCGCGGGGCGCGGCAGGCAGTGTAATTCTCCTGATCATGCACCGGCAGGACCGGAAGCGGCCGCCAGGTGCGGAATGATCCCCTGCCCTGTTGCAGGCAGGGGACCGGTAAGCTTAAAGCTTAGAAGCTGTTGCTGCCAAGGAGAGCGTTCAGGTTCTCGTCGGTCAGGTCGTGGTCGGTGAACATGTTGTCGGGAAGGATCGGATTGTACATGCCGGCATCCTTGTGGCCCTCGTAGACCGGGACGTCGATGATCTGATCCTGCTCCTGCTGCTCGCCCTCAAGGAGCTTGATCATCTGCTGCAGGCAGATGCGGCTCTGATAGGTGGGTTCGGGAGTGATCGCGAAGTCGAACTTCTCGTCGACTGCGTGAAGATCCTCATACATACCGAAGATGGAGTTGTAGCAGCTGTTGCCGGTGATCGGAACTGCGATGCCGCCGACAGCCTTCATAGCCTTCATAGCGCCTGCGGTGGTCTGGCCGCCGTCGCACCATACGCCGTCGATCTGGCCGGGATATGCAAGGATGAGGTCGGTCATGACCTGCTTTGCCTTATCTTCCTTCCAGTCGGTGTCGCGGTAGGTAAGGACCTTGATGTCCGGATATTCCTCAGCGAGGATCTTGTCCGCAACTTCACGCCAGATAGCGGTGCCGGAGTTTCCGGACGGGCCGCCCAGCATAACGATGTTGCCCTTGCCGCCAAGGGTATCGCCAAGCCAGTGGGTGAGCTTCGTGGACTTATCGGTGAAGTCGGTGCCGATGTAGATATCATATGCTTCCTTGTCGGTAAGGGGCATATTGAAGATCGCGACCTTGATGCCGTTTGCGCGCGCTTCCTTCAGAGCGGGCTCGACCGCCTGGGCGGAACCCGGGATGCACATGATGGCATCAACGCCCTGAGCGATCAGGTTCTCGATATCGGAGACCTGCTTGTTGATATCGTTCTGGCCGTCAACGACGATCACTTCGACATTGTCATGCTTCTTTGCTTCCTGATCGAGAGAAGCCAGCATGGTCGCACGCCATGCATTGCCGGAGAAGCTGTTCGAGAAGCCGATCTTCCAGACCTTCTTCGGAGCCTCGGTGGCGGGAGCTGCGGTAGTCTCGGGAGCTGCGGCTGCGGTGGTAGCTGCCGGTGCTGCTGCCTGGGTAGCTGCGGGAGCAGCTGCCGCGGTGGTAGCTGCCGGTGCTGCTGCGGTGGTAGCTGCCGGCGCTGCGGGCTTTGCGCAGGCGGTCATGCCAAGGACCAGAGCTGCTGCAGCCATGATTGCAACAAATTTCTTCATGTTCTTTCCTCCTTAGAATAATATATCATGCGGCTTGATGCCGCCGGATACCGAAAAACTTAAGCTTTTGCCTTCTTCAGGCCGGAGATCCAGCCCGCGACGATCGCGCGAAGCTGCGGGCTCGTCGCAATAAGGCCGATGACGATAACGGCGCCCTTGATGATGTACTGCGGGCCCATGCCCATGCGCAGGACGTTCAGCATCGAGTTCAGGATCGTCATAAAGATCGCGCCGCCGATGGTGCCGCCGATGCCGCCCACGCCGCCGGACATCAGGGTGCCGCCGATAACGGTCGCCGCGATGGAGTCGGTCGCGTACGGATCGCCAAGGTCAAAGCTGGGAAGGTTGATGTAGGCCGAAAGCAGCAGGCCGCTGATTGCCGCCATGACCGAACAGATGACGTGCGCCTTGATGATGGTCGCGTCGGAATTGATACCGGCAACGAAAGCGCTGCGGTAGTTCGCGCCGACCGCGAAGAGCTCTCTTCCGAGCTTCGTGCGCTTCTCCATGAACATGAGGACCGCCGCGCAGATCACGAAAATGATGAAGGTCCAGGGCAGGATGTCAAGGAAGGCGCCGTCGCCCATCGCCGCAAAGCCGGGCGAGACGCGGCCGGTCGAAACACCGCCCGTCAGGATGAGGGCCAGACCGAAGATGACGCTGTTCAGCGCCAGGGTGACGATCATGGGAAGGATCTTGATCTGGGTAATGATGATGCCCTTCAGAAGGCCGACACCGACTGCCAGGAGCAGCGGAAGCACGATGCCGAGCACCGTCGAGCCGTTGCCGTACATCATGGTCATGCAGCAGATGATGTTGGAGGCAGTGATGACGCTCGCGACGGACAGATCGATACCTCCCGTCAGGATGGCGTAGGTCTGGCCAAGAGAGACCGTACCAAGGAAGGCGGAGACCCTCAAAAGGTTTTTGATCTGGTTCCACGAAAGCATATTCGGGGAAAGGATGCACGCCAGTATATAGAGCAATACGACGGCGATCCAGATCGGCGGTACCTTCAGTTTCGTTTTCACTTAAAGTTCCTCCATTGCTGCAAAAAAATAATTGCCGTGCTCCTGCAACATAAGTGCCGTTCTCAAGAAGCACCCGGCAAGTTCGTTATTTCTTAAACAGATATATTTTAATACAGTTAGTAGGCAAAAACAAGAAGTATAATTAAACAGAATTCCCCGCAGATTCTTGTACATTTTGCCATATTCCGGCCAGGTCCCGTTTCTGCTCTTAAAAGGCCTTTTCGCAACATCCGTTTCGAAAAAAGGCGATCGACAGGTGGCAATACCCCGGAAGTAATGCTATACTGGATCATGAAAAGGAGTACAAAGATCAAGGAAATGGATACTTCATATGAGAATCTGAAACACCGGCGTCTCCTCGGAGCGGTCATTCTGCTTTTCTGGGCCTCCCAGTACGCCTACGTGCCATACTTTACTCCTTATATGAAGGAGCTTGGCTTTTCGGCGTCGCTGATCGGAGTCCTGAGCGCCGCCTACGGTTTTACGCAGCTCGTCGTACGCGTTCCCCTGGGTATCGGCACCGACATGACCTGCGGCTACCGCCAGGTCGTGATTCTGGGGACGTTCCTCGTCACCGCGGCCGGAGCAGGCCTGTTCTTATCAAGCAGCGCCGGACTCATCCTTGTGTTCCGGCTGTTCTCCGGGCTGGCCGCATCGACCTGGCTCTCCTTTACCGTGCTCTATGCCGCATGCTTTGGGCCCGGCGAGAATCTGAAGGCCATGACCGACGCCAACATCCTGAACAATGCGGGAAAGCTCGCGGCCTATGCCGCAGGCATGGCTCTCTGCGCGCTCTTCGGCTATCGCTATTCCTTCCTTATCAGCATCGTCGCAGGCGCCGCATCCCTCGCGCTCGCCCTTCAGCTGAAGGATCTTCCCGTCTCGCGTGAACCGGTCACATTGAAAAAACTCGGTACCGTTTTCCGGGATCCGGCCGTCCTGGTATCCTCATTCTTCGCCGCGCTGCTGAACATGACGCTTCAGGCAACGACCTTTTCCTTCACATCGACCGCGGCCGCGTCCCTCGGCGCGGGCAGTCTGGAGCTTGGCATCAGCACGGCTCTGTACACCGTCGTCCAGGTCTTTTTCGGAGCGGAGATCAGCCGCAGGATCACGCAGCGGCTTCCCAGAAAATGGGCGGTCTTCACGGGCTTCGGCTTCATTTCCCTGGCCTGCCTGCTGACTGCGCTGGGCCGGAGCATGCTCTTTATCTACGCTTCCCAGATGCTTATGGGCGCGGGCAATATCATCCTCATCTCGCTGCTGATGGCGCTTGCCATCAGCTCGATGCCTGTGGAGTGCCGCTCGTCGGCCATGGGCCTTTTCCAGGCCCTTTACGCCATCGGCATGACCCTTGGCCCCATCTGGATGGGCAATATCGCCGAGACCAGGTCCGTCAGTGCCGGTTTCCTTCTGTTCGCCGCCGTCTGCGCAGCGTCCATGCTCGCGGCGCTTTTCCTGATCCCCTGGATGGAAAGAAAGGAGAATCTATGAGATCTTTCATCCCGCTTTTGGAATTCCTCATCGTGCTGGCTTTCCTGCTCCGCGCATTCTGGCCGCGTCTTAAGGACCGCTTCCCGGATCTCGGAAAGAGCTTCGGAAAGAAGGCCGGTTATCAGAGCGTCGAACCGGATCCGGAATCCGGGAAGACATTTCAGGGCCAGGGCTTCGGCAGGCACGGAAGCTTCTTCGGAGGCGGCTCCCTGCCCTCCTTCCGGGGCTTGAAGAGAGGCGCCGGCATCGCGGCAGCGATCCTGCTCGTCGCCGCCTTCGCCTTCAACTGCTACTACAACGTCAGCGAGCAGGAGAACGCGGTCGTGACCATGTTCGGGCGCATCGTGCGCACCGATACCGCCGGCCTGCACTTCAAGGTGCCCTTCCTTCAGCAGGTGCATAAGGTCGATATCACCACCCACGGCACCGGCATCGGCTACCTGGTCACGGACGACGGCCAGAGCTTTGCCTCCGATGCGGACGGCATCATGATCACGAAGGATTTCAATTTCATCGACATCGACTTCTACATGGAGTACAAGGTGACCGACCCGGCCGCCTACCTGTACAACACGAGGGAGCCGGAGCTCATACTGAAGAACATCGCGCTCTCGAGCATCCGTTCCACGGTGATCAACTACAACGTGGACGACGCGATCACCACCGCGAAGACCCGCATCCAGTCCGAGGTCAAGGAGCTCATCGCGGCGGAGCTCGAGGAGCAGAACATCGGACTCTCCATCGTAAACATCACGGTACAGGATGCCGAGCCCCCGACCGCGGAGATCATCCAGGCTTTCAAGGCCGTCGAGACCGCCAAGCAGGGCAAGGATACGGCCGTGAACAATGCGAACAAATACAAAAACGAGCAGGTGCCCGCCGCCGAAGCCGAGGCAGACCGCATTTTAAAGGCGGCCGAAGCCGCGAAGGCCGCTCGCATCGCGGAGGCCGAAGGCCAGACCGCCCGCTTCAGCGCCATGTACGAGCAGTACCGTCTGAACCCGAGGATCACGAAGCAGCGCCTCTTCTATGAGACCATGGAGGATGTGCTTCCCAATCTCAAGGTCATCATCACGGACGGGACGGCCCAGACCGTTCTGCCTCTCGGAAGCTTTACCGGATCAGCCCCCGCGCAGGATGAGGCGGCTGCCGGCACGAATTGAGAAAGGAGGGGAGCGTAATGAAAGGAACCTTAAAGAAAGTACTGACCGCCGTCGTCATCATTCTTCTTCTCGGCATCGTCACGAGCTCGGCCTACACGGTGCGCCCGAAGGAATACGCAGCAGTGCGCCAGTTCGGCCGCATCGAGACCGTCAGGGATACGCCCGGGCTCTATTTCAAGATCCCGTTCGTGCAGAGCATCCAGCGCATCACCGCGGCGACCATCCTTTATGACATTCCGGCGTCCGACGTCATCACCAAGGATAAAAAGAGCATGATCACCGACAACTACGTGCTCTGGCGCGTGACCGACCCGGTGAAATACATCCGCACCCTCGACGCGGTGAAGCTCCGTGCGGAAGAGCGCATCGAGGCCGCCGTGTACAACGCCATCAAGAACGTCATCTCTTCCATGAACCAGGACGAGGTCATCGAAGCGCGCGGCGAGCGCCTGACGCAGCTCCTCACGGAAGAGGCGAATTCGGATATCGCGGATTACGGCATCGTCATCATCCAGTCGCAGATCAAGTCCCTGGATCTTCCTGACGACAACAAGGAATCGGTCTACGAGCGCATGATCTCGGAGCGCCAGAACATTGCCGCGACCTACCGGGCGCAGGGCAATGCCGAAGCCCAGAAGATCCGCAACGAGGCGGACCGCCAGGTCTCGGTCATGAAGGCCGAGGCCCGGAAAGCCGCCGCGGTCCTTGAAGCGGAGGGCGAGGCCGAATACATGCGCATCCTGCAGGAAGCTTACAACACGAAGGACAAGGCGGATTTCTATAACTATATCCGCGGCCTCGACGCCGTGAAAGCATCTCTCGCCGGAAGCGGTGAGAAGACCCTCCTTCTCGATAAGGATTCAGAGCTTGCGAAGATCCTGTACGGCAGTGAGCTGAAGTAACCGGCCGGTACGAAAGACAAACAAAAAAACACCGTCCTGCTAAGGCGGCAGATCGCTGCCCGCCGCAGGACGGTGCTTTTATCTTTTCGATATTACAGTTCCGAGACCAGTTCTTCCTTCGTTCTCGACTTTAAGTGCCTCTCCGAAGGCTCCGCGTCCTCTGCCGGATATCCGACCGGGAACATGGCCACGAGCTCCGCGCCACGCATATCCGGAAACGCCTCATAGAGCTTCTCCGGATCCATAAAGCCGACCCAGGTCGTGCCGAGTCCCTGATCCTGGATCTCCAGCATCATGTGGGTCGCCACGATAGCGGCGTCCACGTCCGCGAAGTTCTTTTGATCGAAGGGGCGGACCCAGGCCTCGCCGGCAATGCTGCCGATCACGAAGATGACCGGCGCCTGCTTTACGAAGGGGAAACGCGCCGCTTCAGCCGCCGCTGCCCTCGCTTCTTCGCTCTTCAGCACCCAGATGCGCACCGGCTGCTGGTTCTTTGCCGTAGGGGACGCAAGCGCGGCTTCCAGGATCGCGTCCACCTTCTCCTGCTCCACCGGAGCGGAGCTTAAAGAACGGCAGGAATACCGTTCGTGTGCAAGTTTCAGAAAACCCATATTATACCTCCCGGTTTTTCAGAATCTTTTCCGCCAGATCCCGGAACAGCCCGGCTATGTCGGAAGCCGAAAGACTTCCGCCGTTCCTTTCGGATCTTGCCGTTAATGCAGACAGGATGTCGGGAAGATACTTTCCGAACAGCCTGCGGATCTCATTTTCCCAGTCCACCGCGTCGCGGCTGCGCTCGCCCGTATAATCCTTTTCGAACAGGAACTGGCAGATCTGGCCAGCCGCGAGCGTCACGGCTCCGGCAACGCCGGCGTTCAGCAGGGAAGCCGCCGCGTTCAGGGCCGGAACGCCCTTCAGGGCTTCGAGCAGGGTCCTCCCGGCCAGCGTGGTTCCGCCGACCTTCAGGATCGTATCGATGATCTCGTTCGTAAAGGATTCGTCCTTCACGCCGTAAATGCGCGCGACGGCCGACAGCATTGCGGTCTGCAGGGGAACCAGGACGGCGGCGTCGGCCACGGGAATGGGAACGGCTCCCACAATGGCGGCGCCGGCCGCGCTGGCCGCGATGACCGATGCTGCCATGTTCTTTTTCAGCTTCAGGTCGAGGTTTCGTACCGAGTCCCTCGTCCTGTCCTTAGCCTCCGGCACGAGCTCGGCGGTCTTCAGTACGAGTTCATCCAGGCCCCGCGGCAGGATGCTGAGGCTCTCGCTTACGGGAAAAGCCTTCGCCACCACGGGAAGGACACCCGCAACATCCAGGGGCGCCCTGCGGTGTTTTTCGTTGAACAGCCTTATGGCCTCGCGCGCCATGCGCACGTTTTCCCCGGTTTCTTCCTCGGAATAGGACTTGGTTATGACCAGCAGGACCGGAACGTCCTTCCAGTCGGAAGCGACTCCGTAAACATAATCCAGAAGCGCCGGATCGATGCGCCGCACCGTCCCGTCGATGCAGAACCAGATCATATGGACCAGATGCTCCGTATCGGCGTTCCGTATGCTCTCGCGCATAAAGGTGCGGAGCTCGCGTCTCAGCCGGGTCTGGGCAAACAGCCCGAATTCGCAGCCGGCAGTATCGATGAGCCGGAAGGGAAGGGCGTCGTTCTCATATACGGCAATGCCGCGCGTCACGGGGCCTCCCGACAGCGTGCTGCCGGCCGGAGCACTCTCCTCGCCCAGGACAGCATTGATCAGCGTGCTTTTGCCGCAGCCCGAAGCGCCGAGCAGCATAACGTTGATCTTCTCATCATTCTTTTCAAAGATCTTTTCGTAGCGGGTGCGGGCGCTGCCCCGCTGCCTGCCGCTTCCGCGCCTTCCGGCGCCGGGGATCGGAATGGGGAGTTTTCTTCTTTCCATTGGCACTCCTCCTTTCCGCTCCATCATACCGCAGATCGGCCGCAAGCGCCATGCCGGAAGTTGTGAAATTATTCTAAACCGGGCGCCCCGGTGTCAGCGCTTCCAGGCGCCGGCCCCGTCGACGTAAAAAGTATCTCTCACGGCGTCCTTTACCATCTCGCAGGTCTCGGGGTCAAAATACGACCAGTGATCCCCGACGCGGGCCCAGCCCCTGGCGGCGCTTCCGTCTTCCTGCAGGAGATAACACCTTCCGTCCGGCGTCCGGATAAAGCCTGTCTGCATCCGGCCGAAGGTGGGGGAAGCAGGATCCTCCTCCAGATAATAGCGCTTTCCGCCGATATTCTGCCAGCCGGAAAGCATCTCGCCGCTTTCCGCAAGGTAATACCAGCCGCTGACCGACCGGAACCAGCCGGTGCGCATGACCCCGTTCGTGTCGAAGCTGTACCATTTGTTCTCGATGAGCGCCCAGGTATCCGTATAATAGGTACCGTCCGGATAACGGAAATACCAGGATCCGTTCTTCAGGATCCAGCCTGCGCGGTTCACATCGTCCGGGGAAAGCTGTGAAGCCGTGCTGTTTGCGCCGGAAGCGGCATTGCCGCCGGAATTCTGCGCGCTGCCGCCGGAGGACGAAGCTCCCCCGCCGGACGAGCCGCTTCCGCCGGATGCGGGCGCCGCCGCAGATCCCGCTCCGGACGGGCTGCCGGACGAAGATCCTCCCGCTTTCTGCCCCTTTGAAACACGGTCCGCGCTCAGATAGAAGACGTTCGACTCCTTCCACTCCGAGCTCGTACCGTACTGGCGCTGCGAGACCGTGAACGGAACCGCGCGCACGGCGAAGGTATAATTGCCTGCGGCGGTCATGTAGGGATAAAAATCGTAATTGGTCCCTTCGACGTCGGAGACCGACTGGACGACGGAACCGCCGCGCTTTAACTGAAGGCTGTAATGGCCGCTTCCGTCCTCGGACCTGCTCCACTGCGCCAGCCCGGCCGTATCCGACCAGCGGGCGTCCTCCGGCGCCGTATACTGCCCTTTGACTGCGCCGAGCTCCAGCGAAACGGTGATCGTTTCGCCGGATCCCGTGACCCCGGTGCATTTCGCCCCGGTCCCGCTCACGTGGATGCCGGAGGTGGTTAGACCCTTTTTGAATCCGGACGTCCCGTCGGAAACGGTAAGCTCCGCCTGGATCTTAAGCGTCTGGCCGATCTTTAGGCTGTCCGTGCTGCCGCTTACCAGCTTCAGCCCGGAAACACTGTATTTATCGTTCGCTGTCCACACTCCGACCTCGCCCTCTTCCGGTTCCCGGTCGACAAGTTCATCTTCCGAAAAGCTGTCCCAGAGTTCCAGCCGGCTCTGCGTCCGGATGGATACGCTGCCGATAGCCGAGGCATCCGCCGCCTCCGCCGGAAACGCCGGCAAAAGGGCCGCAAGAAGCAGCGCCGTTATGAATGCGGCAGAGAGCATCCTGTTTCGCTCCGATTCCTTCATATCTCCCTCTTAATCATTCTTTTCTTTCCCGAACAGAGCTTCCAGCTCATCCCAGGCCTGTTCGTAGCTCACAAAGGTCACGGTCCGGAAGCCGAGCGCCCCGGCGGCGGCCGTATTTTCCTCCCTGTCGTCGATGAAGACCGATTCCTCCGGCTTAAGCCCGTACTTTTCGCACAGCGCTCTGTAGATCCCGGGGTCCGGCTTGAGCATCTCTACTTCATAGGAAAGCACCGCCCCGTCCGCCAGAGGAAGGAACTCATAATACGGGGAATTGATCCGGAAGGACTGTTTCCCGTAGTTGGAAAGGATATAGACTCTGTATCCCCTCCGTTTCAGCTCCCGGATCCAGGTCTCCGCATACATCCGGGAGCCGGTGATGACCGGGAGTTTTTCCCACAGAAGGTCGACCTCCTTTTCAAATCCCGGGACCTTCGATCTGAAAAGATCCCGGATCTCGTCATATCCGTAGGGGTACTGGTCGCACGCTTCCCAGAGCCCCGGAAAGATCTCTTTCCGGAAGGCTTTTACGGCCTCCTCTGAGAATCCGAGCTTCTGCATGCACAGAAGCGGTTCAAAATCGACCAGCACCCTGCCGAGATCGAAAACAATATTTCTGATCATATCCGCTGCCCGTCCTGTCTTCCGTCTTCTTCCGGTTCTTCGCCGCTGCTGCCGGCTACCTGTAGTTTACCGCAAAACCTGCGGCATGGGAATCAAAAAAAGACCGATCATTAAAAAACATTCCGGTCTTTTCGAAAGATCTTCCCGGGCGGGATGCCGGTGCTTAATGCAGCCGGAATAAAAAAGCAGCGGATACTCTTTTTCAAGCTGTATCCGCTGCCAGTATGAGCGAAGGATTACTTGTTCTTCTCCGCTTTCCGCGCTTCCTGACGCTCTGCCTTCTTCTGTTCCCTTTCGGCCTTCCGGGCTTCCTGGCGTTCCGCCTTTTTCTGTTCCTTTTCGGCCTTCCGGGCTTCCTGGCGCTCCGCCTTCTTCTGCTCCTTTTCGGCCTTACGGGCTTCCTTATCCTGCGTCTGCTCCGTCTTATAGCCGGGTCCGACAGGCTGTGCCGCAAAGCATGGCTCCGCAAGCAGAGCGGTCACGGTGCCGGCGAGAAGCAGAAGCTTCGTTGCTTTCTTAAACATCATAGGACACTCTCCTGTTGCATCTGGCAATGATCTCCATTTATCTGCGACAGGATCATTGTAGCAGCAAGGAAGACGGAACACTATAAACAGCGCCTTACGATTCCTTACAAAAAGTAAAACTTCTCCGGACTTCAGTCTACGATCTCGATACGGCCCTCGACGTGGGCATCGAGGCCGGTGTTTGTGGCAAAGTATTCTTCGATGATGTTGTTCAGCGAGGTCGCGACGACGCGGGGCTTCATATTGGCGGCCACTTCCGCGAGCGGTACGCCCAGGAACTTGTCGAAATTGATATAATGGTAGTTCTGCAGCGCGATCTTGAGTTTTTGTTCCGGAAGGATCTCCTTTCCCTGGAAATAGAATTCCTCGATCGTATGCGTGCTCTTCCGGTATTTGACATGAAAGCCTTTCGAGAACTGGTAGAACTCGGTATCGCCGCTCCAGGCCTCGTCGCGGAGAATGAACTGCAGCATCCTCTTAAACTGCTCGCCGGTCACCGTCAGCATCCAGATCTGGTCGTCAAAGGGCGTGTTTTCCAGCATGTCCTGGTACTCGATGACCGGTCCGAGCTCGGTCTTCCGGATGCTGCCGGAGCCCATCATCATGATATCGAAGCTCGACTCCCACTGAATGGCGTCGGCATAGAGATTTCCCATCTCCGTTTCCTGCTCGCGCTTCGGGTGCGTCAGTTTTCTCGCCCAGCGCGTCACGACGCGCTTGTACTTGCGGTCGGTCTCGGTGCGGTAGCTGTCCAGAAGTTCCTCCATGATCAGGTCCTTCGGCGCCGTATCCTCGTTTACCGGATCGCAGCGCCAGAGGATCTCCGCAAGCTTTCTTTTCTCTGTATCGTACTGCAGATCAAAACGGCCGATGATGTCCGTCCCCGTGCCCGCCTGGACGATGGGGATGCCGTTCACCCAGATGGGTTCGTCCATAAAAGTGTGGCTGTGTCCGCCGATAATGAGGTCCACGCCCCAGTCCGGATGCAGCAGCGCCGCCAGCTTCTGATCCTGCTCGACTCCGATATGCGTGAGCAGCACCACGAGGTCGGTATTTACCGTGCGGTAGTTGTCGCAGATGATGCCGACTTCTTTCGCGGCCTCTTCGATATCGATAAAGGTTCCGATCAGCTTTTCCTGCTTCGCGGACGCGAGCACCTCCTCCGTGAGCACGCCGATGAACAGGATGCGCATGCCGCCCACTTCGATATTTACAAAGGGTTGGAACATACGCGTGTTGTTCATGGTCACGAACATGTTGGCGTTGATGATGGGGAACTTCGCGCACTTTTCCAGGAACAGGAGGTGCGCGATGCCGTAATCCACCTCATGGTTCCCGACCGTCGCCACATCCGGCTTCAGGTTGTTCATCAGATCGATCGTGGAAAGACCCTGGTATTCGGAATCGATGATCGAGCCCCGGAACATATCCCCGGCTATGGCATAGACGACGTTTTCCTTTTCGGAACGCGCCTTGCTCACATATCCGGACAGTCTGGTCAGGCCGCCGGTCTCCTTTCCGTCGACCGTCTTCGGCAGAAAATCTCCGTGCATATCATTGGAATGCAGTATGGTCAGTTTCTTGATCTCTCCCATGTTGTCTCTCCTGTGGTGATATCTGCCCGAATACTCTGTATCCGGCGGTCAGAAAGCCGGCCGGCGGCCCCGGTCCGGGCTTTTTAAGCCCAGGGATCCTTGGATTTCGGCTCGCGGATGCCGGCGAGCAGCATCTGCTCCCAGAGGAACCATTCGCCGGTCGAGGGCTTTAAGCGCATGGTGATGTTCCGCGGAGTGTCGGCCCCGCCGCTTCGTATATCAAGGCGCTTGTAGCCTTCTTCCGCAAACTCGGCCGCGCTGTCGGTAAATTCCAGAGTATAGGGCTGGGAAGGCGTATAATCGTTATCGGGCGTTGCTCCGGCGAAGTAGGAACGCGGCACATAGTCCTTACCGTCCATGAAACGATCGCGGATGAACTGCTTCTCCATGGCTGACAGAGGTCTCGGCCCGCGCAGATAATCCAGCATCTCGCAGCAGGCTGCCGCGTCCTTCGGATAGGCGCAGAGCGCCGCCACGGTGAGAGCTGCGGTGTATTCAGGCTTCTGAAGCGATGCCTCCGGCATTGCCTTCAGTTCGGCAAGGTTCTTCGGCAGGTTACTGAAGGAAATTCTGTAACTCATCTTTTTACCTCCTTATGCGTATCGGATCCGTCTGCTGCCCGGGTCCTGTTTTCGAGACTTTCGGAAAAGACCCGGGCGCTGTTTTCAGTATACACAATTGCAGGAGCTCTGTCCCCCGTCTTTCGGGTAGTTTTTCGCAGGATCAGCCTACGCGTACCCACTCGTTCAGGAACAGGCCGTCGAAGAAACGGTCCTCCTTCACCCAGCGGATGTAGATGGTGCAGAGGTTCGAGCCGTCATCTTCATCGATGGAAAGCATAGGACACAGGTTTCTCTCTCCGCGGTCCTCGATGCTCACGGTCCCCTCTCCGTTCCATACGCCTTCCCGTACGCCGTCGCGGTAGCTCTCGATGGTCCCGTGCAGGCCGTCCAGCGTCAGGTATTCCTCA
>JAEEGL011003482.1_pt1 | contig 16323 bp, 17 predicted proteins | sample 9134231 | NCBI WGS metagenome assembly JAEEGL01 (sample SAMN16246548, study PRJNA631951) | gut metagenome | biome: gut microbiome; feature: rumen; material: fiber-attached | host: Bos | place: Iran: Karaj | collected 2018-10
CGGCACAGCCGCAGGCCCGTCCTGGACCCAGAACGGTATGACCTTCTACCGCATCGTATTCGGCGATACCCTTTCTGAGATCGCAGCACGCTTCCACACCAGCTGCTATGCCATTCAGGCACTGAACCCCACCCTGATCAAGGACATCAACGTGATCAAGGCCGGCTGGGAGATCCGCGTACTGTAATTCAAAAAACCTAAACACAAAACAGGCAGGGAACAATACCCTGCCTGTTGCTTTTCTTTATAAGCCTTTGATCAGGTAGCCCTGAATGATGTCGATCACGAACAGGGCAAAAGGAACGGCGGTGATCAGCGTATACGCCCAATCAGGGAGCTTCTTTGCCAGTTTTTCGATGATCGGGATCAGCGTATATATCAGAAGCGGAGCTGCGATTGCGAAAACGAGAACCGAACGGAAGCATACATAACCGCCGATGTTCCCCCAGTTCCAGCGTTCTGTATTGTAATCCCAAAGGCGAAGCCCGTCGAAAAAGCGATAGAGCACCCAGCCGACCAGATATTCAAATCCGCCGCTGATTCCTGCGCACAAAAGGACGGTTTTCCATTTTGAATTTTTTACCGGTGCTGTTGCAAAGAGAAGAATTGCCATCCCAAAGGCATAGATCGGCAGCCAGGGGCCGATCCCGTGCCCGCGCCTGGAAAAATATCCGTCGTTGATGCGGTAAAAGAGCTCTTCATAAACCCAGCCGGATATTCCGGCCACCACGAATATGAGACAGACGGCCAGAATTGCCTGCCTCTTTGTAAGAGCCGTATCTCGAAACGGATTCCACTTGTTCACGGTTCATGCCTCCCGGTTTTTCGAATTCTGTGCTATTGTAGCGCTGTTTGTACGGAAATTCAAGAACAAGAACAGCCGTCGCCCGAAAAAGGCGGCGGCTTTGCTGTTGTTTTGTCTTATTCCGCAGCTTTGAAGTTGTAGACCGGACGGATTCTTTCAATAATCTCAGCTGTCGGGGCAATTTCAGAAATGATTTCATCCATGGGTTTGTATGCCATAGGCGCTTCGTCAAGTGTTGCCTCGGAAATGCAGGTGCTGTAGATGGCTTTCATTTCTTCTCTGTACTGTTCCAGCGAAAGGGAGTCAAAAGCTTCCCTGCGGCTCATAAGGCGGCCTGCACCATGTGGTGCTGAAAAGTTCCAGTCTTCATTGCCCCTTCCGATACAGATAAGGCTCCCGTCACGCATATTGATGGGGATCAGCAGCTTTTCTCCTTTCTTCGCGGAAACAGAGCCCTTACGGAGGATCATGGACTCCGTATCGATGTAGTTGTGGATCGTTGTAAATTCCTCCGCTTTCGTCAGCCTGAGCCCGCTGAGCATCACATCGGTCATCGCTTTTCGGTTGAGCACGGCAAACTGCTGCACAATATGCATATCGTGGATATAGTCCTCAAAGAGTTGCCCCTCAATATAAGCCAGGTCCTTCGAAACCGGGACTGCTTCAGCAAGCTCGCCGCGAAGCGTCTTCAGCTTGCTGCTGATCTCTTTTGTTTTGCCCTGCTCCTTCATCTCCCGGATCATCTGGTCTATCTGAAAGCGTGCGTTCCCGCAAAGAGCGCGAAAGCCCTGATCCTGGTAATATTCACAGACCTGCTTTCCCAGGTAACGGCTCCCGGAGTGGACAACAAGATACAGTTCGCTGTTCTCTCCGCGGTCAACCTCAATGAAATGATTTCCTCCGCCGAGCGTCCCGACGCTCAGGCGTGCCCGGTCATGATTGACATAGGGTGAACAACGAAGCTGACGGAGATCAATCCGGTCATTCAGCTCGTGCGCTTTGCTTCGGATATTCTGCCCGCCGGGGATTTCCCTGCGGATCAGCCTGTCAAGAGCGTCAAAGTCAACCTCTTTTTCAACGATACGGACGGTTTCCATCCCACACCCTATATCTACTCCAACCATCCCCGGCACAATTTTATCGGTGATGGTCATAGTAGTCCCGATTGTGCACCCCATTCCCGCATGAACGTCGGGCATGATGCGGATTTTGCAGGCGGAGAAGGCCGCCTGGTCGCAGACAGCCCGGATCTGGCTTTCTGCTGCGGGCTCCAGCTCCGGGGTATAACAGACGGCGGTATTGTATAATCCTTTTATTTCAATCATAGCGGTTCATTCCTTTTTTTATGATGCAATCTGCGCATACCGCTCTGTGCCGATCACGCTGAGCATGAAATTCCAGGGATCAAGCTCACCTTCCATTGCCATGGAAAAGATGCGGGGGCTGCAGCCGGACACCAGCGCTACGCCGCGGTCGTTTACCGTGACAGGCTGCTGGCGGTGACGGCTGGCAACATTCCAGAACACCAGCTGAGGCAGCTTGTAGCCCGCAGCCTCATACCGGCGTCTGGCATTCTCAAAGTTGGTCAGGGAAGCGTTGTTCACACAGCTGTCAAACTCCATGTCGGAGATGATGTACAGTTTGGCGGGCAGTTCATCCTGCGGTACCCGGTTGCTGACTGCAGCCTCCAGAATCAGATCAAACACCGCCTCGATATTGGTATTTGCAATCTCATTGAAGGATGCGATATAGCGCAGCCGGTCAGCGAAGGTTTCACCCTTGATCTCAATCAGTTCCGGGTGAGCCGAGAATTCGATAAAGTGATTGCGGTAAGGCCCTTTTGCACGTTCGGCAAAGTACAGGCCCAGCGACAGCGCGACAGAGGCAGGCGTGGGATCACCGGCGCAGTACATCGAGCCGGAGGTGTCCACAATCGCCAAAGCGTTCTCATCCGTTGTAAAGTCTTCCAGTGCGCTCCAGGTCGCGTTGAGCGAGAGCTTTTCCTCTTCGCTCAGCGGCAGCATATAGCAGTGGTTGCTCCAAACGCCGCCTCTGTAGAGGCATGGCTCAACAATCTCATAAGGCAGCAGTGTGCCGGTGTGCAGCCTGGCTTCCCCTTTCTGCACATGCTTCAGAAATTCTTCATAGCGCTCGCTGTCATTGCGCTGAAATGCCCTGCGATACTTGAACATAGCCTTGGACGGCTGCTTCTCATAATCAAAGGTATAATCCTTCTCACGCAGGTTGTTTTCCAGGATACGGATATGCGCACGCAGCAGTACAAGCGCTTTGCGGTAGTCACGCTCGGAGAGCCCGAATGCTTTTGCAATCTGCTTTGCCGCCCGTACGCTTTCCTCGCTGGAGGTATTGACAGACGGCAGCCATTTGCCGAGCAGAGAGACTTCACTGCCGTTTTCCAGCGCGGCAAGGTCGGCACGGAACTGCTCTTTGAGCAGCTCAAGGGCTTCTGCACGGCAGGGAGTATCGAGCAGGACAAGAATGTCGTCCCAGCGGCCATACTCTGCAATATAGGGCAGGTTCCGGACGAGAGAGTGCTTCTCATGTTCTGCCATCCACTTCAGGATGGTGCGGAACACACGGCGTTCTCCGAGACCGCCGCGGATATCACGGGAGAAGAACAGTATCTTCATGGCAATATCCGGGTTTTCGGTATAGGCACGCATAAAACGTGCTGCGATTTCCTGATCGCTCTCACGGCGCAAAGCACCGATGGCGGCGAAGAGATCCAGGCAGTCCTTCCCGGTGCTGCGGTTTGTGACTGCGCCGTTTTCAGTACAGGTTTTGTTTGCGGTTTTCTTTAAGGCTTCCAGCATGGGAAAGACCTCCTTTACTATTTATTTCAAGGCACCTTTTCTTATACGGGCATAACTCGGCGACACAGTTTATCAGACTGCTGCAATTACGGTTGCTGTTGGTGCCTTTTTCTGCCAAGACACAGATTGTTTTCAAAACGGGATTCGAACCCGCACAAACCGGAATGAATGCGGTTTTTACCAGTAAACAGAAAGAATTGCTGTATGTGTCTTTCGCAAGTATAAGATACCAGATTTTTCGGCACTTATCCTGGAAAAAAAGTTGCGAACTCTTTCTTTGAAAGAAAAAGCCCGCAGATTATGTCTTTTGTTCTGTTTTACATGTACTGTGCCTGCCGTTCCAGCCTTGCCCGGATCCGTTTTACCATCTCATCCGGCTCCAGCACTTTCAGTACAGCACCGAAGGAGAGCAGCCGGATCAGGATTTCTGTTTCGTCATCCTGTTTATACCAGATTGTGACCTTATATTTGCCGTTTCCGGTTTTTTCCGTTTCCTTTTCCAGATCCGAGAAATGCAGCATTACCCGTTCCAGTGCATTCCTCTCATCGGTCAGTTCCATGACGAGGGATTTTTCTCTGTAGTTCACGGGCTGATATTCCTCTTCCGCATACGGTTCCAGCAGCCAGACAGAGAGTATACGGGCGACGTTGAACGTCAGCAGATGACCGTTGAGTGCGGTCAGAATGCGGAATTTATCGTCCTTGGCGGAGTACTCCAGCCTGAGGGGTACGACGTCATAGCTGCGGCTTGTCCGGCGGTGTCCGCGGTAGTTCACACGGATTCTTCTTTTCTCATGTATAGCCTGCAGAACAGCCTGAAAATGCCCGATATATGCTGCGTCGCCGTACGGATCGCCGTCCGTATACCGGTCGAAGTATACGAAGGTTTCGGGATCATACAGCGGTTCCACATCCTCAAGCCCTTCTTCAGACGGGGAGAAAAGCCGGATCCGTGGGTCCTGGAGCAGAGCTTTCAGCCACTGCTTCTGCATGCGGCTCAAGGGCATCGTCGGTTTATGCAGAAGGGGAGTATGCATATCTGCTTCAAGCAGCGGCCAGCTCTCATCCGCCAGAGCTGCCGGAATGGTGAGGCTGCTTTCCCCGAACGTCGCTTTCCGGACGATCTCTGTCAGTTCCTTTTTTGTGAGGCTGCCGGTTACCGCCCGGGAGAGCACGGAAGCGACGGTGTTGAAATAGCTGCCGTAGATTTCACTGAACAGCATCTTCATCACCTCCGTACAGTTTCCGCAGGGCTTCTACGTCCCCGTAGAACCGGCTTTCTGCAAACTTGTCGCTGCATTCGAGCTTTACCACACGGCCGATAAAGGTCCTGAGCCAGACTACAGTTTCTGTAGCGTCGTAGACATCCGCCGTGAACCTGTAGGTAGATTCGTCAATCTTTTCGATATGCCCGCAGCGTTTTTCACGCTCCAGCCGGTCAAGGATGTATTCTTCACCTTTTCCGACATGAACGGTCATCTCTATATGATCCAGAGAGAGCCCTGAATGCAGGGAAGCTCCCCACAGATTTTCCTTCAGTTTTTCATAATAGCCGCTGTATTTTTCCGGCTCTTTCTCCACGGCACCCGCCCCGACTTTGCGGATATTGTCCAGCCGAAAGAACATGAAGCGTTTCTGGAGATAATGATACGCCAGCAGGTACTGCCTTCCGGTCTGCGTGCTGACGTATATCTTGACCGGATATACCGTGTGCTCACACAGATCATTCCGTTTCACTGCAAAAACGGTGAGCCTGGTACGGCGATGCTCCCGAATCGCACCAAGCAGCTCATACAGCACTTCACTGTCAAGCGCGTGCAGCAGATAATGATGCTTATAGCTGAAGCTTTCTTCTGCGGAGCCGAATTTATCCAGCAGGAAAGATCCTATTACACCCACAGGATCAGCCTCCGAGAAATAGTCTATGGTCTCCCGCCAGGTATTAAGCGCGACGGTGTCTGCTGCTCTTCTGAAAGCCAGTTGCCTGCCTGCTTTGGTGCTTTCCAGCAGCCCGAGTTGTTCATACTCTTTCAGTTTTTTCCTTACGGTGGATTCGTCCAGCTCCCGGCCGGATTGAAAATGAGAGAGATAGTCTCTGAAAATTCTGTCGATAATCTCTTTGATTGTCAGCGTTTCACCGGATGCCAGGATATCCAGAATGTAAAAGTGCAGCGTGATATCATTATCGGTGAAACTTTTGGCCTTGAACGCCTTGTAAAGAGGGTTGTGCGGTACGCCGCGGTTGTCGACTGTCAGGAATACGGCTTTTCCGTTTGCATCCTGCCGAAAGCTCATATACTCTCCGAGCCAGCTCTCAATTCTCCGCCGCTCATCATCATAGCTGCGGGCGCTTTTGCGGTCGTATTCTCCGCGGCTCTTGAAGCCGTATACATAGAAGTCCCGCATATATCCGCGGATCTTCTCAAAATTTTTGATCAGTTCGTTGTAGGCCATCCGTTTCACCTCCTTTACCGGGCTGTCAGGCGGATATTAACAGAGGAGCGTCTTCCTGAATTCCTTCGATTCGTCGTACTCCCATTCGTGATTCAGTTCAACGACATCACTCAGTTCCAGACCGAGCAGTAAAGCTGTTTTGCACAGAGTGGAAATCGTGACAGGCCTTCCTTCGGTAAGCTTAGAGATATCGGTTTCGCTTATGTGGACTTTTTTGCGCAGGTCTTTGACTGTCAGCCCGAGACGTTCGAGACTTTTATACAGAGGAGCGTAGGAAAAAGTCTTGTCAAAAGTTTTGTTCACCATAAGTTGTCATTCCTCCATAAATTTATAATAAGCGATATTATTGAAATCCTTTGTATTCGATACAGAGCATGGTGATATCGTCAAACTGCTCTGCGCCGTTGACAAAACTGTCGATATCCTTTCGGACGGATCCGATAAGCTGCTGCGGAGAAGCTTCCGGATCCCGGTTCAGTGCGGTGAGCACGCGCTCAATCCCAAATGCGTTGTTATCTGCATCCGTCGCCTCCGTAACGCCGTCCGTATAAAGGAACAATTTGTCCTTCGGGTTGAGCTGCATTTCGTATTCTTTGTATTTCATGCCTTCCATTCCGGCCAGGACAAAGCCGTGCTTTTCCCTGAGCAGCGTGAATTCGCTTTCTGTTTTCAGAATCGGATATTCGTGCCCAGCATTTGCTGCCACGATTTTCCCTGTTGTGATTTCCAGAATACCCAGCCAGACGGTCACAAACATCTGCATTCTGTTGTTGGAACAGATCAGGTCATTGGTTATGGAAAGAATCTCCCCGGGAGACCTGCCGGACATGGCGTTGTTTTTCAGTATCGCTTTTGATACCATCATAAACAGCGCGGCAGGCACCCCCTTTCCGCTTACGTCCGCCATAACCAGTGCAAGGTGGTCATTGTCGATCATGAAGAAGTCGTAGAAATCGCCGCCCACTTCTCTGGCGGGCGTCATAGAGGCAAACAGTTCGAATTCCTTCCTGTCCGGGAAGGGAGGAAAGATACTGGGCAGCATGCTCTCCTGAATTTGCTTCGCCATGCTGAGCTCCGTGTTGATGCGCTCTTTCTCCGCCGTCATACGGGTAAGATTTCCTGTGTTTTCTACGATCCTTGTCTGCATGGAGCGGATTTCCCGGCTGAGATCGCCCAGTTCATCACCGGAAGGGATTTCGACTTTGCTGATTCTGTCAGAGGAATAAGTTCCGTCTTCCTCCGGCTCAAATTCGGTTGCAGCCTGTGCCAGCATACGTATCGGTTTTGTGACATACCTGCGCAGCAGGTAAACACTGATAACAGAAGCGACGGCAGTCAGAATCAGAATATACAGAACGCTCCTGACAACAAAACCACGGTGCTCGCGGATGGCTTCCGTCATGTCGTAAGCCATCCAGATGCGACCTTCCCATCCGTCGCCTTCGATTTTGACGCAGCGCAGGTAACAGTACTGCTCGCCGAACTTTATGAGGCGGGAAGAAGAGACTTCTTCCGGCTGGATGGAAGAAAACGGGAGCTCTTCCCCAAATTCCTCGGTTCGGCTGTATCCTCTTGTTTTATCTATCTCAGCAATCCGGTATACGGTCCCGCCTTTCAGCACTTCAGCGCAAATCTCATCCATTTCGGCGGATTCCATGATTTCATCTATGGTGTACTCAAAAGCGATCAGATCCAGAAACATGCTGTCCCTGGCATATTCGGGATCGTCTGCGGTAAAGGACGGCTTTTCATCCAGCCAGTCAATCATACGGCCGGAATCCTTATCGGTATCCGCCCTGACCTGCTGAAGTTCTTCCGTACCGAACCAGCCTGCAAAAAAGTCCATGTAGGGGAGCAGTTCATCCTGCGGAATTACAATGTCTGTCAGCTTCTGCTGATAAGGTTCTATGAGTGCTTTGCGGTAGTTTATGTTACTGATTACAACCAGCAGCAGTGAAATGGCGAGAGTAATTAAAATAATCAGAATATTAACCTTGGCGGCAAGAGACAACTGCCTTTTTTTCATAGTATTTCTCCAGGAAGAATCCAAGTATTTTTCACACATCTGCCGGCCGTTCATACTGTTACAGAACGCCTGCAGCTTGTTTTACTGTTCGTCAAACGCGATTTCTGCCGTAAGAAACCGGGCAGTTACTATCAGTTCCTTATTAATGGCTCTCCGGTCCACCGGAAAGCAGTTTGTCGCTCCTCACAGGGAGAAGGATCCGGTGATGCTCAGAACCTCCAGAAAAAGGCTGTACTCCTGCCGGAGAGCGAAGAACAGGTAAGCCGGAATGAAAATTACACCGATCACCGTCATATAGATCATCTTTGTGCGGTTTTTACGCTGATCCCAAAACTGATCCTGCATCATAAGCCGTTAATGCATTTTGAACAGATCCGGGGCTAGCTTTTGGTCTTCCTCATCCACACCGTGCATGATTACCCGAAGCGGCATCATGGCCGGCAGCAGATTTGCGTTTTCCTCAACATAGCTGAAGATGTCCCCGTTCAGCTGACGGAGATTGCTCAAAGACATAGGGTTATACAGGTCGTCTATATTTACATGGATGGCTGCCTTACCGTCTTCCATATAATCCTTGCTGATATATTCTGCAGCCTTCCGGAGACTGTGTTCTTCATGGATTGCTTTGAGCAGTTCTTTCCGGCGGGTTTTAGTGAATATCCTGTCAGACACAAGATGTACTCCCATCCGATTTATTGATCTGACATATTCCCTGTCTGACGAAAGAATAACAGTTTTCGTCTCCGGGTGCAATCATTTTATCGGGAAATGACATAAAAAACTTGTTTTTGGACTTTCGCTTTAGTATAATCAGGAAAACACCAGGGAGGTAAAGAAAAATGAAAAAACTGACAGGTAAACTGATTGCGTTTTTCCTTGTGCTTATGCTTCTGCCGCTGCCCGGCTTTGCTGAGGCTACGGATGTCCGCACCACGGAGACGCCAGCTGAAGCGGATAAACTTTCCGAAAGCGGCTTTTCATATATTCATGATCCGCGTTTAAACCCGGAGGCAATGAAGGACATCGTCGAGAATCCCGACGCTGTTTACGGTTTTTCTCCCGATCCTCAGTCTACGCGACTGGGTTCCTATGCAGAATATGACTGGACGGATCCGGAGCTGGTGGCCTCCGCCAGAGAACAGCGCATCGAATATCATGAATCGCTGGAATCCATGACAGAAATCCTCTTCCGTATGCGGGATGAAGGGGCTGCCACGGAAGAGATGGCAAGGGCAGTTTCGGCAGAGAGAAACCGTCTTCGCCTTGCTGCATATGAAGATGACCCGGAAGGCCTGGCCAGGCTGAAGAAGAGTAACCTTGAGACCTATGGGCATGAAGAGGGCCCCGCACCAGATGAACTGCTTGAGAAATACGGATCCTGGACTATGGTAATCCAGAAATCCTTCAGCCCGAATCTGGGAATGGATGCCTGCTGCGGCCTGTACGATGAGTATTATCTGCTGTATATCGAACTCGGGCTCGCGGATAACGACGCGGAGAACATATCCGGGGCAGAGGACACAGCCGGGGAAAAAGCTGAATAAAGAGCCTGCCGCCACCCTTGAAAGGTGACGGCATTGCTTTCCTGTGTGTGAAAGACTATGAGTATATATAATCATTATTTTTTCGATCTATACGGCACGCTTGTCGACATACGGACAGATGAGCAGAAGCCCGCGCTCTGGCATGGTATGGCGGAATTTTATGCGCTCTGCGGCGCAGGTTATACGCCAGGGGAGCTGAAGAATCGGTATTTCTCCCTCTGCATGGAAGAGACGGAAAAGCTTGCTGCCTCATATCCCCTGCATAAAGAGGAGGATACAGAGATCGAGCTGAGAAACGTTTTTCACCGCCTGTTTGAGGAAAAAGGTGTTTCAGCTTCAGGAACACGAACTGAAGATGCTGCGCTGATGTTCCGCGCGCTCTCGTATTGCCGTGCGCCGCGGCTGATGAAAGGCGTGAAGAAGACGCTGAAAGGACTGCAGCAGCGCGGAGCGCATCTTTATCTTCTGTCAAACGCACAGAGCTGTTTTACCGTACCGGAGCTGCAGCGGCTTGGGCTTTATGAGGGCGTTTTTGACGGTATCTTCCTGTCTTCCGATTTCGGTATAAAAAAACCTTCGCCCGCTTTTTTCTATGCAGCACTTGCACGTACCGGCATCGCTCCCGTGGATGCGCTGATGGTTGGTAACGATCCGGAGGCGGATATCCGCGGGGCGGCGTCTGTTGGTATAACCGGCCGCTATATTCACAGCCGGCAGTCTCCTCCGCGGGGAACGGCTCTGCCGGAGAACTGCCGCGAGATCAGCTCAGTCGAGAAACTGCTGCTAGAGTAAATCTGACAAAAAAATGCCTGACCGATTTACAGTCAGGCATTTTTCTTCGAAGCGTACTCCGATGATGATCACTGCGGAACTGACCCCAGGCATTACGGGAAAGCGGGGATTAAAGATATGTGACGGTCTCTTCCAATGGCTTCCGGTTGCTGTGATTCGGCAGTGGCCCTACACCTTCAGCGGCATACCCGAGATCCAGTACCATCAGGACTTCCTCATTTTCCGGCAGGCCGAGGGCTTCCGCCAGTTTCTCCGGATCAAGAAAATTGAGCCAACAGCTGTCAACCCCTTCATCTGCGGCAGCCAGCATCATGTGGGTAGCAACGATGGTAGCGTCTTCAACACCGGAATCGCGCTTCCCGCCGGGATAGGTAAATACATTTTTGCTGTCAAATGCAACGACCAGAACGGTCGGTGCTCCGTAGCGGCAGGGCGTTGCTGCATCAATTCTGGCAAGCATGTCAGCTGACTGAAGTACATATACGCGCTGTTCCTGCAGGTTCTTGGCGGTCGGAGCGAGACGGCCGGCTTCCAGAATGGCAGCCAGCTTTTCCGCTTCTACCTGTCTGTCAGAGTATTTTTTGCATGAATAACGGTTCTTCACAACTTCTTTAAATTCCATTTTACACTTCCCTTTCTTATAATCCGGTTTTTTCACCGTTTACTATGACTACATTCATTGGCTCAACTTCGATTTTCTCCCAGACATGTTCAGTAACATAAGGCTCTGAATTCAGGTATTCCTCCAGGAGCGCTCTGCTGTCAAAGTCCATGATCAGTACGGATCCTTTCATTTTTCCCGCATCATCCAGCAATCCGCCGGCACATAAAATATTTTCCTTAATACATTTGATGTTCTCTAAATGACGAGGTCTGACAGCCATACGCTTTTCCAGCATATTCTGCCCGTCGTAGGCTTTGATTAGAAACTGCATACATACCTCCTTTCCCTGTGACAGTTTTGTGACGGTGCATATGTTATACTGTGTGCGTAAACAGGAAATAAACAGTCCTGTTTACAAATTACAAATAAAAGGAGAGAGTAAAAATGAAAGAAATTTTAATGACAGTTGCCAGATTCTTTAAAATGATGGACGATGCATCCGGTATGGGAACTGACCGCAACAGTCACTTCAATCTGGATATGCATTATATGGTCTGAGAACGGATACAGACGCGAGAGAAACAAAAATGAATAAGCATATCTGACGCCTGCAGCGGAGAGAAATCTTTGCTGCAGGCATGTTTATCCGGGTTTCCCGATCTGGTATTATGCAGCACAGAGTGTAATCAACATTTAATCCTGCACCGGGCTCCGTGAGTATTTTTAGTCCTGCTTTTCGTGTTTTTTGTTTTCCTGATCCACCGGCAGACTTGCCCACATGGCATCAATATGCGCCATGAATTCATAGGGGTCATTTTCCAGGTATTTCTTTACGAATTCCTCATAGGTCATTCCCAGTCGGGTTTCCTTCTGCATCAGTTCTGTCTCCTTTACCGTGCTGAATCTGTGCTAAATATATTATACTATACTTTCTGTATCGGTTTCAAGACATCAAAAAGAGAAACCGGTTGTAGTGGAGAGGGATGTGTGGTACAATACAAATGAAGAGTGCTTTTGCTGCGGGAGGATCAGAAAATGGTTTATATAGTGCTTGCAGCTGTAGCAGTATTCTGTTTCTTTTTCTGCTTTTATATACTGGCAAAAGTCGAGAACGAGCCCGAAAGACACAAACCGGCATGGCAGGATGCGGATGCGGACGAGGAGAAGCAGACGATAACTTACAGAAGCAGCCGCAGAATCAGGGAAGTGGAAGACAAATCCACGCCGTGGAGGCATGATCCGGAGGAAGAGAAAGATGAACCTTCGGAAGCTGGGATTGAGCTTTCAGACACTGTTTATGATCTCTCCGCCATGAAAGAAGATCTCTCGGAAACAAAGAGGTTTTCTTCACCGGTAAGAGACGGACATAAAGAAACAGAAGACGATTTTTCGGCAACCTGGAAGTTTTCTCCTGAGAGAAAGAAAGAATCTCCGGCAGCAGGAGGTACTTCTCATGAACAGAAGGAGTATCCGAAAAGCCTGCTGCTGAGAACGCTGGAAACGCTTTGCGGGATACTGTTCGCTGTTTCCATGGTGCTGCTGATTGTGGATATTATCCTGAAGATGTAGAAAAGCAATACTGAGAAAAATAGAAAATAACCCGGAGACCGGCAAAGAAACACCGGTCTCCGCTTTATTATGTTCGTTATGGAGTTTAGTTTTTCGGTTCAGGGCATGAGCGCGCTGAGGACAAGCAGCAACGCAAATACTGCGGTGCTCAGCATAAGAGCTGCTGCGCACACCTGCATATTATCAAATACTTTTTTCATGTTTCTGTTCTCATTTCTTTTTGCTTCAGGAATCCTTTGTTCTTACGGATGCATTGTATCATACTGATCATCACATAACTGTCACAGAAACAAAAACCATCTCCTGATTGGGAGATGGTTTTTTGGATTATTCTGTTTGCGGTATTTTACTCACCAAGGTCGGCGTGAAGCTGTTCCAGGGCTTTCTTCGTCAGCGGATAGCCAACCTGAAGCAACAGGAACATGCACAGATACATTGCGAAAGGAACGATCGTGGCAATGGAATAAATGCCCTTGTTGACAGCTTCCGTCTGCACAACGACATCCTGCGCTGTGCTGTAACCAACGGCTGCCAGCGCCATCGAGGCTCCGACGCCTGCCAGCGTCTGTCCAAGTTTGCGGAAGAAGGAGAAGCATGCGTAGGTGGTACCTTCATCCCTGCGGTGGAACAGCTTGTCGTGGTAATCGATGACATCCGTCACCATAGCCCAGACTTCCAGCGTAAAGAAGCAGAGACCGAAACCGCTCAGCACGACCACACCGAGGAAGAGGTAGGCGTTCTGTGTCCTGATGAAGAATAGCACAAGAAAGGCTATCGCGGCAGCCAGACTGCCCAGAGCACAGATGTTCTTCTTGCTGTAACGGCGTACCAGTTTGCCGACAAACGGCATGAGTAACAGCATCGGGAGATAGGTGGCAACCGTTACCAGAGAGAAGAGCCCGGGCTTTTCAAAATAATTCTTGAACAGATAGTTGAAGACGGTCTGCGTATACATACTGCCGGCAATCAGAAGCATGGAAGCCAGGCACAGCGTAACAAACGGCCTGTTTTTCAGGAGCTTGCCGAAAGTCTTCAGAAGGTTTTCATTCTTCTGATCCTTTACGGGTGCCACATATTCCCTTGTCAGTTTAAAGAACAGGAAGTAAATAATTACGCTGAGAACAGCCAGAATGACAACGCCGCGGAAGAGCTTGTTCTGATCGAGAATTTTCGCGCCGCCCGCAACAGTGGAGAAGACAAACAGCGGAAGCACCATCTGCGAAAGCGCTGTTCCAAGTCCTGCACCGAGAGAACGGATAACGGACAGTGTAGACCGCTCTGTCTGGTCGGTCGTCATGACGGAGGCCATGGAACCATAGGGAATATTGACGGCAGTATACATCATGCCGTAGAGGATGTAGGTCACATAGGCATAGGCCAGATAGCCCTTTTCAGACAGGCCGGGAACCTTATAGAAGGTAGCGACAAAAGCCAGCGCCAGCGGAATGGAAAAATACCAGACGTACGGACGGAAGCGGCCGTATTTTGTCGGCTTCTGGGCATCAATCAGAGCTCCGCACATAGGGTCGTTGATGGCGTCCCAGATGCGGGCGACCATCATCAGCACGGTAATACTGGCGAGAGAAATATGCAGAATGTCGGTATAGAACATCTGCAGGAAAGAACCAATGGTGCCGAAAGTGATGACACCGGCCATATCGCCCATTGCATAACCTACATAATTATGAAAGGGAAGTTTGCCCTGTGGTTTTTTCTGATCCATGGTATCCTCCTGTAGTTTGTCCGGTCAGAGTATTTATGAAAGGATAGGTTTGCAGGCTTCGGCGAGCTGATCTTTCTTTGCCTGTGCCTCTGCCAGATCTTTGCCTTTCGTGGTGAAGTAGGTTTTGATTTTCGGCTCAGTGCCGGAGGGACGCACAATGACAGTGGAACCGTCTTCCAGCGCATAGATCAGGACGTTTGCTTTCGGCAGGCCGGTCTTTTCCGGCTCGCTGTAATCCGCGACGGATTTCACGGCAATGCCGGCAAACTCTGCAGGCGGGTTTTCACGCAGTGCCTTCATGATGCCCGACATCTTGTCCATTCCGGAAAGGCCGGGGAACTCAAAGGAATCAACCTTGTTCAGGTAACGGCCATATTCGGCGTAGATCTCTTCGAGGCGCTGCTTGATCGAGGAACCGATGCTGCGGTAGTAAGCGGCCATTTCACAGATCAGCATGGAGGCAATCACGGCATCCTTGTCGCGCACATACGGGCCGGCCAGATAGCCATAGCTTTCCTCAAATCCGAAGATGAAGCGATCGACTTCGCCATCTGCTTCCAGGCGGGCGATCTGGTCACCGATCCATTTGAAGCCTGTCAGCGTATGACGCATCTCAACACCGTAATGCGCGGCGATTGCGTCGGCAAGCGGCGTGGAAACAATAGACATTACGGCAACCGGCTTTTTAGGCATGGTGCCCTTTTCAATGCGGCCTGCGCAGATGTAGTCCAGCAACAGAGCGCCCATTTCATTTCCGGAAACCAGTTCGTAACTGCCGTCCGGGCAGCGCATAGCGATACCGACGCGGTCGGCGTCCGGATCTGTTGCCAGCATGAGATCGGCATTTACGCCCTTTGCAAGTTCCAGACCGTATTTCAGCGCTTCAAAAATCTCGGGATTGGGATACGGGCAGGTGGTGAAGTATCCGTTCGGATATTCCTGCTCGGGCACGATCGTAATATCCGTGATGCCCATATCGTTCAGCACTTTTGTCACGGGGACAAGACCTGTGCCGTTCAGAGGAGAGTATACCAGCCGCAGGCCGGAGGTTTTAGCCAGGCCCGGGCGTACCTGCCTGGCCTCGATAGCTTCGTAAAATGCCTTTTTGCAGTCATCTCCGACGAAACGGATGAGACCTCTTTCCACGCCCTCCGCAAAGCTGATGCGTTTGGCACCTGTCAGAATGTCTGTCTTCTGAATTTCGCTGTAGACGATCGCCGCTGCATCGTCGGTCATCTGGCAGCCATCCGGGCCATAGGCTTTATATCCATTGTATTTTGCAGGGTTGTGGGAAGCTGTCACCATGATACCGGCATTGCAGTTATAGTATCTTGTGGCAAAGGACAGCGCCGGCACGGGCATCAGTACATCGTAGATCCTGACGCTGATTCCGTTCGCAGCCAGAACGCCGGCGGCCTCTTTGGCAAACACATCACTCTTCAGGCGGCTGTCATAGGAGATGGCAACTGTCTGTGTGCCGCCCTGCGTCAGAACCCAGTTGGCAAGCCCCTGTGTCGCCTGGCGGACTACCCAGATGTTCATGCGGTTGGTGCCGGCCCCGAGCGTACCGCGCAGCCCGGCGGTGCCGAACTTCAGGGATACGGCAAAACGGTCTTTGATTTCATCTTCATTGTCCTGAATCCTCAGCAGTTCCGGCAGAAGATCGGGATCCTCCAGGTCGTGCGCAAGCCAGCGTTCGTATTCCGCTCTGATCATATTCTTTTCTCCTTTTTCATGAGTTATTTAGCTTTCTGGTTAAACGGGTCGTTATTAATTATCATATCATACTTGAGGCTTCCCGACAATAAGTTTTATTTATAATTTTAACGAATGAGAAAGCGCATAAAAAAAGCCCGGATTTTCCGGGCTTCGGATCGGCTTATGCGAAGGGATCGAGGATGCGGTCGTACAAATCCGCGTTTTCCTGGATCGCTGCGGCATTGCCGGCTGTGAAAATATGAGCATTTTCATC
>JAEEGL011842894.1_pt1 | contig 16323 bp, 22 predicted proteins | sample 9134231 | NCBI WGS metagenome assembly JAEEGL01 (sample SAMN16246548, study PRJNA631951) | gut metagenome | biome: gut microbiome; feature: rumen; material: fiber-attached | host: Bos | place: Iran: Karaj | collected 2018-10
TATAGTTGCTTCTGTTAAAAGTGCAGCACCAGGTGGTATGGTTAAAAAAGGCGATGTTGTTAAAGCTGTTATAGTTCGTTCTAGAAAAGGACTTCAAAGAGCAGACGGTTCATATATCAGATTTGATGATAATGCAGCTGTTATAATCAGAGAAGACAAAACTCCTAGAGGAACTCGTATATTTGGACCAGTAGCAAGAGAATTAAGAGAAGGAGAATACATGAAGATCCTTTCACTTGCTCCAGAGGTTCTATAGTTAAGGACAATATTTAGATTCACGTAAATCTAAATTTTTCGCGAAAATTTATAAAGGTAGGTGTAAAAATGAACAATATGCACGTTAAAAAAGGCGATACAGTTATGTGCAATAGTGGTAATGACGCTGGTGTTAAAGGTGAAGTTCTTGCAGCTTATCCAAAGACAAACAAAGTAGTTGTTAAAGGCGTTAACATTAGAAAAAAGCACATTAAACCTAGAAAACAAGGTGAATCAGGTGGCATAATTGAAGCTGAAGTTGCTATTCCAGCATCTAAGGTTAACATCTATTGTAGCTCATGCAAAAAAGGAGTTAGAGTTAGATATAACGTTAAATCAGATGGCAAGAAGGTTAGAGTTTGTGCTAGCTGTGGTAAAGAATTAGATTAAGAAAGGAGGTAATCGCAAATGACTGAATTACAAGAAAGATACAATAAAGAAGTAGTTCCTGCACTTGTTAAAAAGTTCGCATATACTTCTGTTATGCAAGCTCCAAAGCTTGAAAAAATAGTTATTAATATGGGTGTTAATGATGTTAGAGAAAACTCAAAAGCATTAGAAAATGCCATGAGAGATTTAAGCATTATTACAGGTCAAAAGCCAATCCCTACTAAAGCAAAGAAATCTATTGCAGGTTTCAAAATTAGAGAAGGACAAGAAATTGGTTGCAAGGTTACACTTAGATCTGACAAAATGTATGATTTTGCATTCAAACTATTTAATGTAGCTCTTCCAAGAGTTAGAGATTTCAAAGGATTATCTCCAAACTCATTCGATGGTAGAGGAAACTATTCAATGGGTGTTAAGGAACAACTTATATTCCCAGAAATTGAATATGATAAAATCGACAAACTTAGAGGAATGGACATCATTTTTGTTACAACTGCAAAAACTGATGAAGAGGCTAAAGAGTTACTTGCTCTTTTAGGAATGCCTTTTGCAAAATAGTAAATGAGAAGGGAGAAATAATAAAATATGGCAAAAAAATCATTAATTGCTAAACAAAAATTAGCTCCTAAATATAGCACTAGAGCATATAATAGATGCAGAATCTGCGGAAGACCTCATGCTTATATTCGTAAGTTTGGTATTTGCAGAGTATGTTTTAGAGAATTAGCTCATAAAGGCCAAATTCCTGGTGTTAAAAAAGCGAGCTGGTAATTTGAGAAATGAGTGTAATGGTAAGATTCTTACTAATACACTTTGATAACTCAATAATTTGGAAACTAAAAAATATTTATTGAATTAAATTAAGTAAATGATGAAGTATAGTTTATTTAATAAAAATGACTTGGTGTGATGGCAATTTTGGTGGCCATTGGTCACCATAGCACATAGTTGATATATCTCTTGCCTTGCAAGAAAGATGTCACAAATTATTGTTATAAAATAAATGATATTTCATATGAAATTTTTTAATTTAAACTAATTTATTTCAAATGAAAGGAGTACGATATGAACATTACTGATCCTATAGCAGATATGCTTACAAGAATTAGAAATGCAAACGCTCAAAGACATGATACAGTTGATGTACCTGCTTCAAAGCTAAAGAAATCTATTGCAGAAATCTTAGTTGACGAAGGATACATTAAGTCTTTTGAAGAAATAGACGATAATTCACAAGGAATTATCAGAATTACTCTTAAATATGTTAATAAGCAAAAAGTTATCTCAGGTCTTAAGAGAATATCTAAACCTGGTTTAAGAGTATATGCAAATAAGGAAGAACTTCCAAAAGTTCTTGGTGGACTTGGAATCGCATTAATCTCTACTTCAAAGGGAATAATGACAGATAAAAAGGCTAGACAAGAAGGAATCGGTGGAGAGGTTCTAGCTTATATTTGGTAAGAAAGGAGTATAAAACAATGTCAAGAATAGGAAAAAAACCTGTTACTGTTCCTGCTGGTGTTGAAGTTAAGATTGACGGACAAAAGGTTACAGTTAAAGGACCTAAGGGAACACTAGAAAGAGAATTCAATCATGACGTTAAAATTAGTCTTGATGCTGGAGTTCTTAGCGTTAGTGTTGCAGATCCAAATAAAGACAATCTTACAGGACTTTCTAGAACACTTCTAAACAACATGGTTGTTGGTGTTACAGAAGGATTCCAAAAAGAACTTGAAGTTAATGGTGTAGGTTATAGAGTTCAAAAGCAAGGAAAGAAACTTGTTATGAACATGGGATATTCACATACAGTTGAATTTGAGGATAAAGACGGACTTACAATTGAAGCACCAAGCCCTAACTCTATTATCGTTAAAGGTATTGATAAAGAGGCTGTTGGACAATTATGTGCTGAAATTAGAGAAGTTAGACCTCCAGAACCATATAAAGGTAAAGGTATTAAATATGTTGGAGAACATATAATTAGAAAAGAAGGAAAGATGGGTAAAAAGTAAAGGAGTGATTAAGAGTGATTAATAAAGAAGCTAAAAGTGTTGCAAGAGTTAGAAGACACGAAAGAGTTCGTGCTAAGATTAGTGGAACACCTGAATGTCCAAGACTTAGCGTTTTTAGAAGCAACAAAAACATAGTTGTTCAAGTTATTGATGACGTTGCTGGAAAAACATTAGTTTCTGCTTCAACATTAGATAAAGAAGTAAAAACTAAACAATCAAACATTGAAGCTGCCAAAGAAGTTGGCGAATTAATTGCGAAAAGAGCTATCAAAGCTGGTATCAAAACCGTTGTATTTGATAGAGGTGGATACATCTACCACGGAAAAGTTCAAGCACTTGCTGAAGCAGCAAGAGAAGCTGGATTAGAATTTTAGGAAATTAAGGAGGAAAATTTAATGATAGACGCAAGTACATTAGACCTTAAAGAAAAAGTTGTTGCTTTAAACAGAGTTGCTAAAGTTGTTAAAGGTGGTAGAACTTTTAGATTCAGCGCACTTGTTGTTGTAGGTGATGAACAAGGTCATGTAGGTGTTGGAAACGGTAAATCAGCCGAAGTACCAGATGCTATTAAAAAAGCTATCGATGACGCTAAGAAAAACCTTATCGAAGTTCCAATAGTTAATACTACAATACCTCATGAAATAATTGGTCATTTTGGAGCTGGTAAAATTTTATTAAAGCCTGCTGCAGAAGGTACTGGACTTATTGCCGGAGGTGCTGCTAGATCTGTACTAGAGCTTGCTGGATATAAGAACATTAGAACAAAAAATCTTGGTTCTAACAATCCTCGTAACGCAGTTTATGGTACAATCAGAGCTTTAGGTGAATTAAAGACAGCTGAACAAGTAGCAATGCTTCGTGGCAAAAAAGTTAATGAGATATAAAATGTGTTGAGTTATGAGTGATAGTTATTCATTTAGTACTCATTACTTGGCACACAAAATAGGGAGGTGTAATTGATATGAAACTTAACGAATTATCTCCTGCTCCTGGTTCAAGACCTTCTGGTAGAAGACTTGGAAGAGGAATAGGTTCAGGACTTGGAAAAACTTCTGGAAAAGGCCATAAAGGACAAAATGCAAGAAGCGGCGGTGGAGTTAGACCTGGATTTGAAGGTGGTCAAATGCCTTTATTTAGAAGATTACCAAAAAGAGGTTTCAAAAATAGAAATCATAAAGTATACACAGAAGTTACTTTATCAATGCTTGATAAACTTGAAAATGGAACAGAAGTAACAGCTGAAAGCTTAAGAGAACTTGGAATAATTAAGAAGGTTAATGACGGAATAGTTATTCTTGGTAATGGAGAGCTTACAAAGAAATTAACAGTTAAGGCTAGCAGAGTTACAAAAAATGCAGAAGCCAAAATAGTTGAAAAAGGCGGAAAGGTAGAGGTGATATAATTGTTTAAAACACTTCACGACGCTTGGAAAATTAAAGATCTTAGGAAAAAGATTCTTTGGACAATTTTCCTACTAGTATTATTCAGAGCAGGAGCATTTATAACAGCTCCAGGTGTTAACGGCGCTGCTATAGCAGAGGTTATGAGCCAAAACGCTGGTAATGGTATTTTAGCTACATTAAATATTATTACAGGTAGTGCTTTTTCACAACTTGCGATTTTTGCTATGTCTATTGGACCATACATTACAGCATCAATCGTTATTCAGCTTCTTACAGTTGCAATTCCTCAACTTGAAGAACTTCAAAAAGAGGGAGAAATGGGTAAGCAAAAACTTAATGATTATACAAAGTATTTAGCTGCTGTTCTTGGCGCTGTTGAAGCATTTGGTATTTACATGACATTTAGAAATTATGGTGTATTCATGGGTGAATCACTTCTAATTCCATTTATGTTTGTAATTTCACTTACTGCAGGTTCAACACTTCTTATGTGGATTGCAGATAAGATTTCAAATCTTGGTGTGGCAAATGGAGCTTCACTACTAATCTTTGCTGGTATCGTTTCAGGATTACCAAATGCAATTAGTTATTTCTATAATAACTTGATTATGCCAGATGGAGTTTTCTCAATATTTGGTTTAATCGAAACTATATTAGTTGTAATTCTTGCTATAATTCTTATTGCAGGTGTTGTATGGGTTACTGAAGCTGAAAGAAGAGTTCCTGTACAATATGCAAAGAGAGTTGTTGGAAGAAAAATGTATGGTGGACAAAGTACAAATATTCCTATAAAGCTTGCTATGGCAGGCGTTATGCCAATCATTTTTGCTATGTCATTCATGCAATTTCCAGCAATGGTAATTGGATTAATAAATCCAAACATTGCTGCTGAAACAGGTTTCTTAGCTGGATTATATAAGGTATTCGCATTTACAAGTTTAGGTAATGCAAGAGAAAACTGGGTATTTGGTGTTATTCACATTATCATTTATTTATTGATGATTGTAATATTCACATATTTCTATACAAAGATGATATTCAATACTACAGAAGTTGCAAACAACCTAAAACAAAATGGTGGATTCGTTCCAGGTATTAGAGCTGGTAAACCAACATCTGATTATTTATCTAACATATTAAAATATGTTTCTGGATTTGGTTCTATATTCTTAGGAATTGTTGCTATTATCCCAATAGCGTTAGCATTTACTAATATTAATATCTCTTTCGGAGGTACAGCAATCCTAATCGTTGTTTCAGTTGCTCTTGAGACAATTAAACAACTAGAAGCTCAAATGATGGTAAGAAACTACAAAGGATTCTTAGATTAATTCTCTAAGTTTTATGAGGCTAGAAATAAGTATATATCTTATTTCTGCCTCTTTTTTTTATCCTTTTTTTGTGATAAAATGTGATGCAGTAAAGATGTTTGTTTTTAAGTAGGAGGTTATTTATGAAAAGATTAATTATTCTTGGCGCTCCAGGAAGCGGAAAAGGAAGTCAATGTAAATGGATTACAAAGGACTATAATGTTCCTCATATTTCTACAGGAGATATTTTTAGAAAAAATATTTCTGAGGGTACAGAACTTGGAAAGAAAGCAAAAGAATACATGGACAAAGGAGCATTAGTTCCAGACGAACTTGTAATTGATTTATTAACTTCACGTCTTGATGAACAAGACTGTGTAGAGAATGGATTCTTACTTGATGGATTTCCACGTACTTTATCTCAAGCAGAAGCTTTAGCAAAATATCTAGAATCAAAGAACATTGAACTAGATAGAGTTATAAATATAGATGTTGATGATGAAGAAATAATGAGCAGAGCACTAAATAGAAGAACTTGCTCTAATCCAGAATGTAAAGAAATATACAATATGAGAGATAATCCTCCAAAAGTTGAGGGCGTTTGCGATAAATGCGGTGCACCATTATTTATTAGAGATGATGATAACGAAGAAACAGTTTCAAATAGATTGAGAGTTTATCATGAACAAACAGAACCTCTTATTAAGTACTATACAGAAAAAGGTGTTTTAAGAACTGTAAAAGGGCAAAAAGAATTTAGTGATACAGTAGCTTTAGTAAAGGAAGCTTTAAATTAGTTATATTATATAGCTTTGGTGTATAGTATAAACTATTTAGCTAAATGACTCGTTCACAGAATGTCTATTAACTTACCAATAACAGCAATGGAAGTTTTTTCAGGAACCAACGCAAAGCGCCCTAAAAAAACTTCTCATTGCTTGTATATTGTTTAGTTAATGACATTCTAGTTCACTTGTCGACCGCACATAGTTTATACTATACACCAAAGCTAAAAATAATAGCATTTAGAAAGGATTTAATGGCAGATGATTGTTTTAAAATCTGATAGAGAAATTAAAAAGATTAAAGAAGCGGGACATGTTTTATATGGGGCACTATGTGCTGCAGGTGAGGCATGTATACCAGGGAATACAACTAAAGATGTAGACAAAGTCGTAGAAGATTACATTGTTTCTCATGGATATAACCCATCTGAGAAGAATTATTCTGAAGGAGATGAAACACCATTTCCAGCAGCATCTTGTATTAGTGTTAACGATGCAATAATTCATGGTATTCCAAATGATTATGTCTTAAAAAAAGGAGATTTAGTTAAAATTGATGTTGTCGTTGATAAAGAAGGCTACTTTGCAGATGCTGCGCGTGCTTTTATAGTTAAAGATGATGGTGAAACAGATGACGATTATCCTGAACAAAAAAGACTAATTGATGTAACTAAGCAAAGCTTTTTTGAAGGTGTAAAATATGCAAAAGTAGGAAATAGAATATCTGATATTTCACATGCTATTCAAGATTATGTTGAGAAAAATGGGTATTCTGTTCTTCGTGAATTTCAAGGGCATGGCGTTGGCATTGCAATGCATGAGGATCCAGGTATTCCTAACTTTGGTAAACCTGGTAAAGGGCCTAGACTAGAAGAAGGAATGGTTCTTGCAATTGAGCCAATGGTATGCCAAGGAGAAAGGTATATTATGGAGTCAGACGATGGTTGGTCTATAATTACCGAAGACGGTTCCCTTGGATGCCATTATGAAAATACTATTGCAATCACTAAAAATGGTCCTATAATTTTGACAAATGAATAGTATTGCTATTTTTAAGATGATATAATTATTTAAATTATAAATTATAAATTAATTATCCTTTTGATTATTTTGAGAAAGGAGGTATTTCCACATGCGCATCAAAAATAAGATTTGTGTTTTTGACTTTGACAACACTGTTTATGATGGAAATGTTACTCTAGATTTTTTCAAATTTTCTTTAAAAAGGCACTTCCTACGGGGAATCTTTCTACCAATAATTGGTGCTTATTATATTTTACTTCGGCATGGTTTAATTGATCTTTCAAAATTTATTGAGGTCTCATATAAGTATTTAGTCAATATAAATACATTTAAAACTGATCTAGATAAATTTTGGGAAAAACATTTTGCTAAGATTAAGGTATTATATTTTAAGCGAAAGGGTAGCACAAACATTATAGTTTCTGCATCACCTGATGTGTTTATTGAACCTATTATAAGTAAGTTAGATTGCAAACTTATTGCTTCACATTTTGACGTAGATACTGGTAAAGTTGTTGGTCAGCTTTGTTATGGCTTAGAAAAAGTAGTTAGGCTTGTTAAAGAAGGCATAAATAGTTTTGATGAGTTCTATACCGATGATTACAGCGATTCTCCATTAATCAAAATGGCAAAGTTTGCATATTTGGTAAGAGGAAATTCAGCACAGCTTGTATGGAAAAAATAACGCACCAAATGATTATTATTTGGTGCGTTTTTATTTTAAAACATGTTATTAACTTTTTGTTAAAAACATATTGACACCTTTATTTTGAAAATGTAAAATAAAAATGTGATGGGAGAAATCCTATTTTATTTTTCAAAGCTGTTAGTATCAAAATGATAAAAACAACTATTTATATATAGTTTTCTAAATAGTTAAAATATAGTATTATTATTTTAATGATTATTTAATAAATAAAAATAATGAGAGGATGATTTTTATGGAGAACAAAACTATGATGACCGACCTATATGAGTTAACAATGGCACAAGTATATTTTAGCCAAGGAGAAAAAGATAAGATTGCATATTTTGATGCTTTTTTTAGGAAGGAACCCGTTGATGCAGGTTATGGAATAATGGCGGGACTTGATAACATAATAAATTATATTCAAAATCTGAGATTTACAGATGATAACATTGAGTATTTAAGAAGCCTTAGTATTTTTACAGAAGATTTTTTAGAGTACTTAAAAGGATTTAAATTCACAGGAGATATCTATGCTGTACCTGATGGAACGCCTGTTTTTAGAAATGAACCAATACTTACAGTAAGAGCTCCAATTATAGAAGCCCAAATAATTGAAACTGCAATTTTATCATATTTAAATGCCTCAATTTGCTATACTACTGCAACGAAAAGGATTACTGAAGTGACAAAAGATATAGGCGTTATGGAATTTGGAGCAAGAAGAGCATTTGGTCCTGATGCTGCTGTTGAAGCTAGTAAGTGTGCAATAATTGGTGGAGCGGTAGGAACTTCAAATGTTATGGCAGGAGAAAGATTTAATATACCTGTTTTAGGAACAATGGCACATAGTTTAGTTACAGAAGCAGATTCTGAATATGAAGCATTTTTAAACTATGCTAAGACGTTTCCACATAATTGCGTTTTATTAATTGATACATATGATACTTTAAGAAGTGGTGTTCCTAATGCCATTAAAGTTGCTAAAGAATTCTTAATTCCAAATGGATATGAACTAAGGGGAGTAAGAATAGATTCGGGTGACTTAGCATATTTATCTAAAGAAGCAAAAAGAATGTTTGTTGAGGCAGGACTTCCTAATGTTAAGATTTGTCTATCAAATGGATTAAAACCAGACACACTTGCGTCATTAATAAGGCAGGGTGCTGTTATTGATTCAATAGGACTAGGAGATAACATTGTTGTTCCAGATAATGCTCGTGTTGGATGTGTTTATAAAAATGTTGCAATTGAAAAGAATGGTGAAATAGTTCCAAAGATTAAAGTTAGTGGTGATGCAATTAAAACTATCAATCCAGGCTTTAAAGAAATTTATAGATTTTATAATAATGAAACAGGTTATTCATTTGGCGATTTAATTGCACTTCAAGATGAGGTTATACCAGAAGATGAATATACACTTGTTGATCCTGAAAATGAAACCAACTTCTTAAAGATAAATAATTATACTGTTAAAAAATTACGTGAAAAGATATTTGAAAATGGAAAATTAATCTATAAAGATTTAGGTATTTTTGAAAAGAGAGATTACTGTAATGAACAAATGAAGACAATTTACCCTGAGGTCAGGAGAATTGAGAAACCTCATAAGTACTATGTTGATTTAAGTGAAAAATTATTAAGGCTAAAAACGCAAATGATTAAAGATGCTAAAAAATTTTAATCTATATCTACGATACATAAGCACAACGTTATGAATAATATTTCCGTGGTTCAAAGCGTGTCAATTTGTTGCATCAGGTCGCCACATCTCGTCGCGAATGAATATGACTTTTCTCCTCGCTGCTCGAAAAGTAATATTAATTCGCTGCGTGTGGCTCTCAAGTGGTTGAAAAATGGGGATGTCCCTTGCCCGAAGGGAAAGGGGCGTACCCTTTTTGAACCACGGAAATAGCAATGGTAATGGCGCACATTGTGCGCCGAAACAAGGATATTCATTACTAAAAGGGGGAATGACAATGAAAAACTTATTTAAAAGATTTAAGGACTTTGCAAATAAAAAGGATGTTAGAATATCACTTAAGAGATATGGAATAGATGCAATGTCTGCAATGGCTCAAGGTTTATTTGCATCACTTCTTATAGGCACAATAATAAGTACATTGGGAAATCAATTTAATATTGAGATATTAAAAACTATTGGTGATTTTGCAATGAAATCTGCAGGCGTTGCAATGGCAGTTTCTATTGGCTATGCACTAAAATCTCCTCCTTTAGTTTTATTTTCTTTGGCGACAGTAGGTGCCGCAGCAAACTCTTTAGGTGGAGCAGGAGGTCCTTTGGCAGTATTAATAATTGCAATTCTTTCTGCTGAAATAGGTAAGCTTGTATCTAAAGAAACTAAAGTAGATATAATAGTTACACCAGCAGTTACTATCGTTTTTGGTGTTGCACTTTCTATTCTAATTGCTCCATATATTGGAATAGCAGCTTCTAGTATTGGAAATGCAATAATGTGGGCTACTGAGCTTCAACCATTCCTTATGGGAAGCATTGTAGCTTTACTTGTAGGAATGGCATTAACACTTCCAATAAGTAGTGCTGCAATATGTGCAGCTTTAAGTTTAACAGGGCTTGCTGGTGGTGCCGCAGTAGCAGGATGCTGTGCGCAGATGATAGGATTTGCGGTTGCAAGTTTTAAAGAAAACAAAGTTGGAGGCCTTATTAGTCAAGGAATTGGAACTTCTATGCTTCAAATGGGTAATATTATAAAAAATTGGAAGATTTGGATTCCAGCTTGCGTAGCTTCTATTGTCACTGGTCCAATTGCAACATGTATATTTAAACTAAAGATGAATGGACCTGCTATTTCATCTGGAATGGGAACTTGTGGACTTGTAGGACCTATAGGAGTGTATAGTGGTTGGATTAGTGACATATCAAATGGATTGAAGCAAACAATTACAATGATGGATTGGGTTGGATTAGTATTAATTTGTCTAATTATACCTGCAATAGTAGCATGGATTGTTAATATTTTATTAAGAAAATTATCTTGGATTAAACCAGACGATATGAAATTAGATGTATAATTATAATGAATATATAACTAAAGAATAGAATTATTAAGGAGAAAAGTTATGGACGATAATTTTTTGAAAGTAGGTACTTTAGTTCCAAAGATTAAGCTTTGGAACCCAAGTTACAATGCAGAAGAAATCATTAAAGGAGTTAAAGATGCATATGATTATGGAGTAGAAGTGGTAGCTACACCTGAATTATGTGTTACTGGCGCTACTTGTGGTGACTTGTTTTTTCAAGATATCTTAATTTTAAAAACTAATGAGGCAATCAATAAAATATGTGAGGGAACTCAAGAAATAGACATTACAATAATTTTAGGAACTCCAGCAAGAATAGATAATAAGCTATATAGTTGTGCTCTTGTTATTCATAAAGGTAATATCATAGGATTTGTTCCTAAAAATAAACTAAGTAATAAAGAAACTAGATGGTTTGAATATGGAAGAAATCTTTATGGTAGAAAAGTAAAGATGCTTGATAATGAGCTAGTATTTGATAGAAATGTTTTTGAAGTACCGAACCATAAGGGAGCTTTCTTTGATGTAGAACTTAGCGTGAAAGAACTAGTATATTTAAATCCTGATAATAAAATCGTATCGGCTAGCTTTAATTTATCATCTGATTATGACGTAGTATCTAAGACTACAAAAATTAAAAAGGAAGCGGTTAAACTTTCAAAAGATAATGATGTTGGATATGTTTATATAATGCCTGGTCTTAATGAGTCTTCAAGTGACTATGTATATTCAGGATATTCACTGATAATAGATGATGGAGAAATAATTAGGGAAGGAAACAAATTCTCTTTTGAGAGCTCGCTTACTTTTGGAGATATTAGACTTAATAAAAACAACAATGATATTACAATTAGTAAAGAGGAAAAAATAGATAAAAGAGTGCAAAAGGAAATGAACAAGTATCCTTTTGTGCCTGATACTAAGGAAGATATTAAATTAAGATGCGAAGAAGTATTAGAAATGCAATCTTCAGCTCTTGCTAGAAGACTAAAACATATTGGTAATAATAAAATGGTTATTGGTCTTAGCGGAGGGTCTGATTCAACACTTGCATTAATAGTGTGTGCATATGCTTGTAAAAAGTTAGGCATAGATAATAAAAATATTATTGCCATAACTATGCCAGGCTTTGGCACAACAAAAAGAACATATAATAACAGTTGTAAAATAGCAGAAAGCTATAATACTACTTTTAGAGAAATAAGTATAAAGGATGCTTGCACACTACACTATAAAGACATAGGCCTTTCATCAGACGATAGAGGAATAGCTTATGAAAATGCTCAAGCAAGAGAAAGAACGCAAATTCTTATGGACATTGCTAATATGGAACATGCAATTGTTGTAGGAACAGGAGATATGTCAGAACTAGCACTTGGGTGGTGTACGTATAATGGTGATCACATGAGCATGTACTCTGTTAATGCTAATGTACCCAAAACATTAATATCACATATCATTAGATACGAAGCTGAAAGAACAAATAATGAAGCTTTATTTGATGTTATAGATACTCCAGTTAGCCCTGAATTACTTCCGCCTGATGAAGATGGAAACATTTCGCAAAAGACAGAGTCTCACATTGGACCTTATATGCTTCATGATTATTTCTTATATCATTTTATAAAATATCATCCTACTCCAGAATATTTGTTAGATATAGCATCAGAAACATTTAAAGACGATTTTTCTACTGAAGAAATATCAAATTGGCTAAATGTATTTTTAAAGAGATTTATATCACAACAATTTAAAAGAAATTCTATGCCAGATGGACCAAAAGTTGGAAGTATTGGACTTAGTCCTCGTGGCGACTTAATTATGCCAAGTGATGCAGATTGGAATATTTGGACAGAATAAACAAATGAAGGAGAATAATAATGAAGATAGGAATATTTGGAGGTTCATTTAATCCACCACATAAAATGCATAAAGATATTATTAGTAAACTAATTAAATACAATTACATAGATAAAGCAATAGTTGTTCCAGTTGCGGATAAATATTCAAAGCCTAACCTTCTTAAGGGAGAAGATAGGCTAAGTATGGTCGAGACTATTTTCAAAAAAGATGAAAATGTTCTAGTATCTGATTGTGAGATTAGCTCAAAGTGTAGTTATACAATTGAAACTCTTAATTATTATAAAAAGATATACCCAAATGATGACTTGCTTTTTATTCTTGGAACGGACTTATTAAAGAATTTTTATAAGTGGAAGGATTATGAGGAGATTTTAAAAAAATATAAGCTAATTGTTATTTCAAGAGAAGATGATGATTTTAATGAAATAATGGATAAATATGAAAAATATTCAGATAAGATAACTCTTGCTAATATATCTAAAAGGAATATCTCTTCTTCAAAAATAAGAATGGAAATTCTAAAAAAAGGTTTTACTGAAGAACTAAAAAAATATTTATATGCTCCTACTATAAAATATCTTAAAGGTATAGATTTTTCGAAATATTGGAAATAAAGGGATGATAACATGGAATATAATTCAGAAAAGGAATTTTTGAAGGCATATAATCCTGATGATTATAAAAGACTTTCAATGACAACTGATATACTGTTATTTAGTGTTTCGGATATGGAACAAGAAAATTACAGAAAAACGAATGAAAAGTCAATGAGTATTCTTTTAGTAAAAAGAAAAACATATCCGTTTAAGGACAAGTGGTGTGTTCCAGGTGGATTTTTAAAAATAGATGAAGAACTTGAAGATTGCCCTAAAAGAATATTAAAAGAGGAAACAAATCTAACAGATATTTACATGGAACAGCTTTATACTTTTGGTAGTGTAAAAAGAGACCCAAGAATGCGAATTGTATCCACAGCTTATATGGCTTTAGTCGACAAAAATAAGCTAAAAGAAAGAATTTCAGCGAATTCGGCTTGGTTTAATATAAAAGCGGATAGTACTAAAAACACGGTGGTTCTAACATTATCATCTAATACAGAAGAAATAGTAATAAAAGCCAAAAAGGAGCTTATAGATAAGACTTCAGGTAAAAATCGATATATTATTGAAGAAAACTCAGGACTAGCCTTTGATCATGCGGAAACAATTCTGGTTGGGCTTGAAAGGCTCAGAAATAAGATTGAATACACGGATATAGTATTTAATCTAATGCCAAAAACCTTTACTTTAGGTGAACTTCAAAAGGTTTATGAGGTAATTTTAGGAAAAACCTTGCTTATACCAGCTTTTAGGCGTATAATCGCTGAAAAGGTTGAAAAAACTGACCAAATTCAAGGTGGTGGACGGTCACAGACCATCGTCACTCTTTAAGTATAAAAAAAGATAAAAAATCTTAAAAAAGTGTACAAAAATAGTTGATTTTTGTACACTTTTTCTGTATAATTTACGAGTTAGAGAATGCCTCTTTGTGACTTTTCGTGCCTAAAAATAACCAAAACGGCTTGTTTTAGCATGTTTTAAGCACATAATGCTTTTCTAATAATTACTAATTTTTGCTTTTTTACATTAAATTTTTTTTACATTTTAAAAAGGTGGGTTTAAGTTTAAATGTTAGACATTCGGGAGTATAGTCCTGTCAATGGCTGGAAGAGACAAAGGTAATTATTTCGTAGTTACCAAGGTGTTAGATAACTATGTTTACATAGTAGACGGCAATATTCACAAGGTTGAAAATCCTAAGTACAAGAAAATAAAACATATTCAAGTATTTGGGGAGTGTAGCCATGAACTTAAATTAAGGCTTACGAAAAAGCATAAGATTAATAATCAAGATATCAAAAAAGAACTTAGTAAGCTCCAAGCGGTATAGGAGGAATTTATGTCAAAAGAAGACGTTATTGAAGTTGAAGGCGTTGTAACAGAAGCATTGCCTAATGCAGAATTTATTGTTGAATTAGAAAATGGCCACAAGTTACATGCTCATATTTCAGGAAAGCTTAGAATGAACTACATAAGAATTTTACCAGGGGACAAAGTTAAACTTGAAATGTCTCCATACGACTTAAATAGAGGTCGTATTACTTGGAGAGGCAAATAAAATTGCGCGGCAAGCCTTTTTACAAAGGCATAATATAAATGCTATGAATTTAGTAAGTATGTTTAACCCACATAATTATTAGATTTGTAGCAGCGCATGTTTAGTGCGCCATAGAGGTTTTAAAGCCTCTAACTACCGAGTACGAGTTTTGATTTCAAACGAGTGTTTTTCACCACTCATAACCCAAAGCTCTATACTCAACTGGCATTTGACTTATAGTGAATCATTTAGCTGATTATATCGAGCTATAAAGTCAAGTTTTAATTCCTACAAGGAGGGAAAAGAAATGAAAGTAAGACCATCAGCAAAGCCTATTTGCGATAAATGCAAGGTCATTAAAAGAAAAGGTGTTGTTAGGGTAATTTGTGAAAATCCTAAACACAAGCAAAGACAAGGATAATTTGGAGGTGTATTTTTTAAATGGCTCGTATAGCAGGTGTTGACCTACCAAGAGAAAAAAGAGTTGAGATTGGTTTAACTTATATTTTTGGAATTGGTAGAACAAAATCAAACGAAATCTTAGCTAAATCAGGCGTAAATCCTGATACAAGAGTTAAAGACTTAACAGAAGAAGAAGTTATCAAAATAAGAGAAGTTATTGATAAGGAATATAAAGTTGAGGGCGACTTAAGAAGAGAACAAGCTCTTAACATTAAAAGACTTATGGAAATTAATTGCTACAGAGGAATTAGACACAAGAAGAATCTACCAGTTAGAGGACAAAGAACAAAGACAAATGCAAGAACTAGAAAAGGACCTCGTAAGCTAGTAGCAGGAAAGAAGAAATAAAGGGAGGTAAATGAAAGTGGCTGGTAAAGTACAAGCTAAGAAAACAACAAGAAGAAGAGAGCGTAAGAACATTGACAGAGGTCAAGCTCATATTCATTCAAGTTTCAATAATACGATAGTTACTATTACTGACGTTCAAGGAAATGCTATTTCTTGGGCAAGTTCAGGCGGACTAGGTTTTAAAGGTTCTAGAAAAAGCACACCATTTGCTTCTCAAATGGCAGCTGAAACTGCAGCAAAAGCAGCTATGGAACATGGCTTAAAATCAGTTGAAGTATATGTTAAAGGTCCAGGTTCTGGAAGAGAAGCAGCAATTAGAGCTCTTCAAACAGCAGGGCTAGAGATCAGTATGATTAAGGATGTTACTCCTATTCCTCACAATGGATGCAGACCTCCAAAGAGAAGAAGAGTTTAATCCGAAGTAAATTAATTAATAAAAGAGGTGTAAATAAATGGCTAAAAGCAAAGACCCTATCTTAAAGAGATGTAGAAGTTTAGGCATTGAACCTGCTTATCTAGGCTATGACAAAAAGAGCAATAAGAATCCAAAAGTTAGCCGTAGAAAAGTAAGTGAATATGGTCTTCA
>JAEEGL014246650.1_pt1 | contig 16323 bp, 11 predicted proteins | sample 9134231 | NCBI WGS metagenome assembly JAEEGL01 (sample SAMN16246548, study PRJNA631951) | gut metagenome | biome: gut microbiome; feature: rumen; material: fiber-attached | host: Bos | place: Iran: Karaj | collected 2018-10
TACTCGCGTGTCCACCATACCCCGCCGTGAGATCCAAATACGTCTCACCAAGTCTAGGGTTCAGAACCTCGAGCACTTCCGACAATAATACGGGTTTATGAAGCTCTTCCATATGATACAAATTATATCATATGCTTACTCTTTTGTTTGAGAACGCTTAACAAGAAATTTCAGCGTTTTTGTGTTTGTTCGATTTTTGTTTTCCCTTACACTAGATCTACCGCAATCTGTTGAAGCAAGCATCAACTCATATTGCGGCCGTTGAGAGATTATTGTGTAACTGGTTGCTAGACAACACTACAAGAATGTTATCTACAGAGTTTTAATTGGGAGGTGTTAGTTTTAGAATGTACCGACGATTTTGTTGACGCGTATCGCTAAAAGTAACCGCGCGCCAAAACTCCCTGTTAATCGTTCTCAAACAGATATTAATGTGCTTTCGTAGATTTTTGTGTTTCGTTTTTATTTATGACATCTACTTGATAAAAGTATAAACGGTTTTTTCATAAAAAGCAATACCATTTTAAAACATTTTTTAACATTTTTTTGAATATTTTTCCACAGTCTGTGGAAAAACCACTTCCCTGTTACAACCCTGTTATATACTATAAACGACAATACCCTGCCTAATTTGACTGTCTTGAATTTTCAGATCAATATGTTTTGTTAAAAAACGACAGTTCGTTAAAACTGCCGTTTTCTATGTCTTAATTTATTATTAACCTCTCGGAGGTTCCCCCTCTGGTTCCCCCATCAACTTCTTACTTTTAATCTCATATCGGAGTCCTGTCACGGGAGAGACATAATAATCTTCATTCAAAAGATTCACAAACATCGTCAAATCTTTATCATCCATGATAATAATCGATTTGTCATCATCGGTCATCAAATCAAGCTGCATATCATCAGAATAATCAAGCATTTGCTCTTGAGTCATAGTCTCGCTAATATTGAGGTTTTGAATCTTCTTGAGAAGCGGTTTTTTATCCTGCAAAAGCGTATTCAATGTCAAACCCTCTGCAAAACTCAGTTTGTACTTCTCTTGAAGCTCTTTAGCCTTAGCATCAGCCAACAGTTGCGATTTATAGTCGTATTGAAACAACGTCTCAAATTTAGTCTGATTGAAAACGATAATATTCCCGTCAACAATCGCGACTTGATTGTCTTCTGGCATCTTAATCGCAACTTCCGCCGAAAATGGTTCGAAACTCTCGCCATTCAATTCCCAACTCGTTGCGCCTTTAAGTGCGCTCGACGCCGGCAAAGCCTTAACGATGTAAAATGTTCTTGTCCCATCATCACCACCGGGATAGCTAAACTTCGCCAAAATTCCCTTTACTTTCTTAAACTCATATTCGTCATCCGTGAAGAAATCGATATCTTTATACTCATTTTCAATTAAATGAATCAATGTCTCCGCACGACCAACATTCTCAAGCTTGGTACGATAAATTACCTTATCTTCACCGTCACTTTTCTCATATTCGCGACATTCCAAGCCTTTGTCAGCTTCTTTTATAATAAATCCTGTTGCTTCAAGCATAAACATCGCCTTAACTGAAGCAGTCAATTTATCACTGTATCTAACCTTGTACGGCGTATAGTTACGGTTGAACAAGAAGAGTTCTACACTGACATTATTTTTCACTTCTTCGACTTCATTCGCCCACTGGAATACATCAAAGAATCCACGCTGTACATCCTGAACATCAGAAGTTTCTGTATTTTCTTCCATATTTACCTCTCTTACTTTTCTCCATTATACCACGGTTTCATATAATTCTATTCTTGTGGCATAACGTTATACAAACGATAGCTATAAGAAGAAACACCTCACTAATAATAAACCTATCGGCTACCACTCTTGCGCCTGCTCATCCGAACTATACCTAAAGAAACCAAGGCGACAAATGAAGACACAAACATGTACACGAAAATCGTAGGATCAAACGTTCCAGTATCTGTCAAGAATAGTGACACCTTATGCGGGTTGGATGTATCCGGAGCTGCCGGAGCAATTACCTTCTCGTATCGATAATAGATTGTACGTTCTTCTTCTTCGAATATGAAATCAATCTCGTCATCTTCGATATAATTATATCCAGGAATGTCTGAAGCTTCGTGCTCACATTCGTCCCCAACAAATCCCTCCTCTATATCAGAATCTTTAATTTCATTCCCTTCTTCATCGACATACTTAAATATTAGTCTCGCAGGAGTCCTCACCAAAGTTCGAACGCTAACAGCAGCATCATTGCTCTTGTTGCTCAACTCTATAGAAGCTTCGGCAGTTACAACCAACATATCATCGGCGCTAGCACCATCAAAAACCAGTTCGACATCATAGTTAAAGGCTATATCTTCACCGTCTGTATAAGTATTATAAATCAATTCATTAGTCCAAGTAATAGTCTCATTATCCACATCGTAAACTCCACCATCTAAGTCTGAGTTGTCTTCGATAATCGCATACGGAAGTTGAAGTACTATAGTCACCTTGGCTTCACCAATATAATCAACAACATGAGCAGAATACTCAACCGAATAAGGAACTGTTGCATGTTTATCATCTATAGTTTCCGGTCCAACAATGGAAATACTTGAATTGATTTGAGGATCCTTCTCCTGATAGTAATAAGTCACCTCTATATTCGCCGACCTAACTATACCAGTGTAGCCAGATGGTTGCTCGGAAACAAGCTCATAGTTAGCGAAAGTAGCTGGAATTTCTTCAAGCGCGTGAGTCATATAAGTCTCCCCATATTCATACTCGTGAACGTCATCATCAGAAATTGGCGTAACTGAATCCTTTATATAATAATGCGTAGTGACAACGCCCTTCTTCTTCTTGTAGTAGTAAGTCACGACAATATCTCCGGAGACGGTTCCAGAAGTTGCCCCGACCACAGAGTCAAACTCGTAATCGCTATTAACTCGCCCTTGTGTAGTCTCATAAGATTGTCCCCAGTAAACCGTGCTAACGTCATCAGGAATTAATTTATCAGTAGTTCCCTTCTTGTAATGATGAACCCTCAAGGTAGCTGACTTCTGAGTAAATGTTACATCGTAAGCATTAGTCGTCGCTTGTTCAGCCTTATCATAATTAGCAAAATCAGACGAGGAAAACGCATAAGACAATCTTTCACCAGTGGTGTTATATTTCGGCAAACTGGCTACAAACGATACGTTGTTATCCGTCAATACATTAACGTTGACTGATTGCTGACTACCATCACTAGCATTAGCCGTAATAGTCACGTTAGCCGGACGCGTACCAAACCGGTTATTTTGGTCATCAAAAGACACACTACCAGAGAAAGACAACGCTTCCATATATTCAACAACACCAATATTATAAGTAGCTTCACCAATCGTCTGGCTCGGTGTCACAGGACCGACATAAGCAGTCGCATGAATTGGACTAGATGTCTTGTCACCCTCCGCCTGATTATCAGTATTATATGAGCCTGTATTCGACGCTTCTCCCTTCCGAGTAAACAGATAGGTTACTCCATTCTCGCCTATTGGACTTTTGTTGGTTACGATCATATAATACCCATCCGCATCCGCAGCGAGCTCAATAAATCCGTATTGTCCGTTCGCATTAGTTTCCGTAGACTGCACAAGCCTATTTGACACTCTGTCATAAAGATCAATCTTCCAACCAGCTTCTCGTAAAGCCTGTTCGTCAGAATCTTTCTTTCCATTTTCATTAGCATCCACAAATATTTCACCGTAAACTGTACCATTAGCTAACTTTATAGAAACATAACTACCCTTATACCAACCAGCAAATAGATCTCCTATGGAATTCGTTAATTGCTGGAAAAATAGAGGCCGCCACGTATTTACTGAACCATCAGAGCTACTGTCCAATCCTACTCCTACAACTTCCAAATGATATAAGAAATCATATCTATCTACTACATCGGGTTGATTTGCAGGAATAAAAGTTGTTGTTACTCTAATGCAGTTTACTTCCTCCCAGTCTGAAGCCGTCCACCCAGTAGTATCTACTGTGAATTTATCTCCTTCGTCATTTAAATCGTTACCGTTATCAGATGGAGTAACATTTCTACCATACGCTATGGTGAAATATTCACTATTAGGATTAGAAATCGCACCAGTAAGTTTAGTTGAGAATTCAAAAGGCTGTTCAGCATAGCTCAGAGTTCCCCAATCCTCATTTTTCTTGGGAATTGGAGAATAAACTACGACCTGGCTCGTAATATCAACACCAGAGTTATTAAGCAAAGAAATCCTCATATCTGCCGCCGAACCGCCAACCGAGCCAATCGTAATCGGGTTTGATCCTTCCGTCCAAGTAAGCCATGTGTCTGAAGCAGTATGTTGTCCTGAGTTTTCCGTACCTACAGAAGCTGCCCCACGAACCTGATAATAATTTGTACTGGCAGCCCTTATCATGCCACCGCCTTCAACTTCGCTAATTCCGAATGGGTCACCAGCAATTCCAGATGTTGTCGAAATCGAACTGTCTTCTGGATCCTGTATAAAGAACATATTAGCAATATCATATGATTGACTTGGTGTACTAAAGTCCGTCTCAATTGAAAAAGTAACGACTAGTTGACCATAAGACAACGCTCCATCATTAGAAACTTGATTTGACGCCAAACTTGCCGACCCATCTGTAACGTTTCGTCCATCTAATACGTAAACCTTACCGTGCTCCGTCTCGCGCATAACTATTTGGCCAAACTTACTCGTAATGTCTTCTTTTCCGCGTCCATCCTCATTTACGACTTTTATATTCGAGATCGGCAAGTAGTTACCAGATGCATCCTTTACCTCAGAACGAAGATAAATAATAGGTGTTTTCGTACCATAGCTATATCCTACGCTAGTCGTACCATACGCAGACGCTGTAATAGAAAACTGCAATGCCTCCCCTGCGTTCTTTACCTGGGTCGCGGCCTTCGAAATCTGGAGACCTGCAGCATCAGTCGAAACATTACTTGTAATCTTAGCAATACCAGTGGTCTTCTCCGGATCATCAGCATCAAATATCTCAATCGTAGCAATCCCAGGCTGAGTTTCATCTAGACGCTTCCCCATAAACACAAATGCCCTCGAGCCATCATTATTCACCGATGCCCTAAGCTGCGTTGCCGCTGGAATAATTCCAAGGACATATTCAATCTCCGCGAGGTAATCGTCTCTTTCTGTTCCAAAATCAACATAAGAAACTCTAGAAGAAATCCCATAGCTATTACAAGCAAGATTAACCGTTACATCTTTTTCAATACCGCTCGCAGTCTTAATATGTACAGATTCAATCGTCCCATTTGGCGAACATGGTAGCCTCACGAGCATTACACCAAGCACATCAGTGTCAAAAGTCATCTTTGCTTTCTTCACTACGCTGTCTGTAGCACCTCGGTTATTAACATAGCCATGACCAAGTATGCCAGTCATTCTCTCGCTTTCACGAACCGGGCTATTTACATTTATATCATGCGCCGAACCTTCATTTGAAGGACTTAATGTATTCCACCCAACAGTGACACCATCGCTATCCGTCGGGAGGGTCACAAAAGTTGCCGTCTGAGAATTACGGAAAGCGAGAGTCAACGTGGAGCCGTCAGGCTGCCAATACGAAGTTTCGCCGACACCCGTGACTACAACCGTTTCCCCCTCAGTCAATTCGTCCGAAAAAATCAAAGCATAAGGAATTCCTAAGACTCCATCTGTCGCAACAGTAGGATTATAGGTAAATACGTAATTGCCATTGCTCGAGTCAGAATCATCAAAAGTAAATTGCGTATCCGTCGTATTTAGCTGCATAACCGCTTTTCCCTCGACATGCATCGAAAACTTTATCTGTGTAATTAATCTAGGAACCAGATATGCAGATGCAGTATTTACATAGCATGGACGAGCCGTTCTGAGATAATCCTTATTAAGAGTATAAGTCGAACCAGCACCAACATAAATCGTTGGATTCGCGGAAGCAAACATGCCACCAATACTAGCTCCACCAGGAACATTCACATCAAGATGCGCTTCTTCCGAACTGTTACCTACTTCAACTCTTGCCACAATAGCATCTTGAATATAGCCCAAATTAACATTACTATCCACTCTCACCTTCAGATTAAGTGTCAACGCCACACTTCCATCAATTATGTTATATATTCGAGTTCCAGAGCTATCGAAATTATACCCCAACACGGCCTCTTGATCCAACGCAATAGCCTCAATGCCATTAGTCCCCTTAGCAGAATCAAGTTGAGCCAGTAGATTCAAATCATGAGATGCATCATCAACCCAAACCATGCCAACAGGCAAAGTCACAGAAAGCTTTTTCTGTTCAATATCAACAGGTAGGTTGTTCAAAATAATCTTAACATCGTATATGTTCGATGACGCGATGTGATTACCTGTTTTAGAATAACTAAAATCCGCTACAGCGTCCTGTATGTCAGGAGAAAAATCAACCTCACCATTATCATCCGTAATAACAGCAGACATATACTGGAATTCTCCACTTGCATGAGAAAATAGCGGGCGAATAAATCTAGCATACAGAGCCGTCACAAAACAAACACTCACTAATGCGAAGAAGACAATATATTTCTGTTTAATTTTTATTCTTTTGTGAATTGATTTCATATTCCTCCAAGTTAATCAACTTTTATATGATCAACTCACACACACTACCAACTACATAGGCATTTTAACCAACTTCGCACACCTTACTTGAAACCACAATACATTATTTATTTTAAAAAAGCAATAGCGAATTAAAAAAATAACGTCTCAATAAATAATAAAACCCTTATTCGTATATTGGCAAATCGTCATCCGGAAACGAATCAAAATCGTCCGAGCCAGTATCGTACTCGTCGGATCCATATCCACTATATGGATCAAACCCTAATTCTGTCAAAAATCTAGATGGCATTGTGTAATTCCGCCCGCCAAAAGCAAAACGCGATTGCGCCCAAGTCAAAAACAAATCCTCCATGGCCCTTGTCATACCTACATAGGCCAAGCGTCTTTCCTCCTCAAGGTCCGATTCTTGCTCTGCTCTACTACTTGGGAATAATCCCTCCTCTAACCCCACGACAAACACGACTGGAAATTCTAACCCCTTGGCTGCATGAAGCGTCATCAGGGTCACGGCATTTTTGCCAGATGCTTCATCCGCACTTGACATCAATGCCGCATCCTCCAGAAAATCTTCTAAAGAATCATATTGCGAAGCATTGTCCGCCAATACGGCGAGATTGTTAATCCGTTCTTTCCCTGTCGGGGTGCCATCATCAAGCAGAGTTTCGAAATCAAAATAATGCACAACAAACTCAACTATCTCAGCAGGAGCATTATTAATACGGCTAGCCTTATCTAGAAAACTAGTTAACCTCGCCAATCCCGCTCTAGCCTTCGCAGACAAACTACTCGTAAATTCTGTATCCGATAAGTTACCGCCACTATCAAGATGAATAAATATTTTGCTCAAACTTCTTTCGCCAATACCAGATAATACATTTTTTACGACTCTATCTAATGCCACCTTATCTCGCGGATTAACAATGAGATGTATAATCGCAAGTACATCCTTCACCTCCTTACGATCATAGAATCTTACGCCACCAACAATCTTGTAAGGTATTCTATTGTTGATAAATACCTTCTCAAACGCATAACTCTGAGCGTTCGTTCGGTACAGTATCGCAAAATCCGAAAATCCATGCCTATCTGACATACGCAAAATCTGTTGCGCCACATATTCCGCTTCATCAGTTTCGTCACGCGTGGTTTTAATCTCAACCGGATCACCTTTCCCCGCCTCAGTATAAAGTACCTTCTCTGAACGTTGCTTATTTTGATTAATAATCTTCTGGCTTGCTTCTAAGATATTGCCAGTCGATCTATAGTTCCGCTCCAATTTTATTACTTTCGCTTCTGGAAAATCTTTGGTAAAGTTCAAAATATTTGTGAAATCTGCTCCGCGCCAACTATAAATACTCTGCCAATCATCCCCCACCACGCAAATATTTCGCCTATCATTCACTAATAGCTTAATCAAACGATATTGCACGTTATTTGTGTCCTGATACTCGTCAATCCATCCGTATTGGAATCTCTCACGCCACTTCCCTCTTAATTCCATATTCTCATTACAAAGTTTTAACGTTCTAAGCAACAAATCATCAAAATCAAGCGCATTCGCTTCTTCCTTTTCCTTCTCATACATTGCATAAATTCTTGCAATCAATTTCTGATTCGGATAAATTGCGCTTTCGCCATATTCCTCTGGCCCCACTCCCTCATTTTTCGATTTAGAAATAATCGACAACACCGCCTTAGGTTTTAAAATTTTGTTATCAATCTCGAGCGCCTTCATTGCTCGATTTATAACTGTTGCCTGGTCTTCAGTGTCGTATATTATGAAATTCTTATTCAGTCCAGCTGCCTCAAACTCAAAATGCAATATTTTTACACATATACCATGAAACGTACCCATATAAGGCATAAATCTCCGCGGCACATCATCTTCAACGAATACCCCATCGCCAGTTGCATCCTTAGCGGGAGCTAAAAGCCTCCATAGCCTCTCACGCATTTCTCGTGCTGCTTTATTAGTAAACGTCACTGCAAGAATATTATTTTCTTGCACACCGTTCTTTAATAGATTCGCTATCCTATGCGTAAGAGTTCTAGTCTTGCCACTTCCTGCTCCAGCCAAAATCAATAGCGGCCCTTCAAGAGTCTGCACCGCATCAAGTTGTTGCGAATTTAAATCCTTAAAAACATTATTCATGGCTCAATCCCTAACCTACAATGCTTCTATGTCAGCCCCAAGCGTCTTGAGCCGTTCAGAAAAATCTTGATATCCACGTTTAATCATATAAACATTTCTAAGTATCGATACGCCAGGTGCGGCTAGCATTGCAAGCAATATTACGACTGCAGGCCTAAGCGCTGGTGGCGCCATCATCTCTGCTGGACGAAAATTTGTCTCACCCTCTACATATACTCTGTGCGCATCAAGAAGCTCCACTTTTACATTCAAATTCGACAATTCGGTTGTATAAATTGCTCGATTCTCAAACACCCAATCGTGTATTAATGTTCGTCCTTTTGCAGTTGCCGCAATTACCGAAAAGAACGGCAAATTATCTATATTGAGACCCGGAAATGGCATTGGGTGTATTTTATCTACCGGCGCATGTAGTTTCGCCTTTTTTATGAATAAATCAACCAGACGCGTCCGCTTATTTCTAGATAAATATTCTTCACTCCGTTCAATATGCGCCCCCATACTCTTCAAAACCTCAAGTTCAACTTCCAAAAATTCTATCGGCGCCCTCAAAACTTCAATCTCGGATTTAGTAACAATACCCGCCGCAATTAGGCTCATCGCCTCAATAGGGTCCTCGGAAGGATAATATTCAACACTTGTATCTATTCTCGTTATTCCAGTCACTGTTAAATTTGTAGTTCCAACACCATCAATTTTCACACCAAGTTTTTGTAAGAAAAAGCACAAGTCCTGCACCATATAATTCGACGAAGCTCCAATAATATGTGTTTCTCCAGGATATTTCGCCGCCGCCATCAATACATTCTCTGTCACGGTATCACCGCGTTCAATTAGCACAATCCTTTTTGCTGGCCACCCTTCCGCCTCATTTCGCCATTCATTGCGACTTTTATTCACCGTAATCTTATAGAACCCGCTCCTTTTTTTAGCGTCTACTTCCACGCCAAACTCCGATAGCGCCTTCAAGTGTGGAGTAATTGTCCGCGAACCAAGCGAGCAACCACCAGCATAAGGCAGTTCAAATTCTTCATATTTATGCAACAACGGCCCCATAAACATCAAAATCGATCGCGTCTTTCGAGCCGCCTCGACATTCATTTTGTCTAATCTCAATTCATCTGGTGATATAATTTCCAAATCTTTCCCACCATTAATCCAAGCAATCTTCACGCCAATCGACTCAAGAACCTCAATAATTCGCTGTACCTCTTCAATCTTCGCCAACCCTCGCAAAGTCGTTTTACCAGCATTTAAAAGAGACGCACATAAAAGACCAACTGCAGCATTTTTACTCGTATTAACTGCAATCCTCCCATGTAATTCCTTACCACCATGAATAACATAACTCTGGCTTACGTCATCTGCTACAGAGAGAATTTGCCGCTCGAGTACAAAAGAAAGTCTCCTAACCATATCAAGCGAAACATTCTGCTGCCCCTTTTCAATTCTATGTATAGCCGACTGACTCGTTCCAGCTTGTTTAGCTAATTCAGACTGCGTCCACCCACGCTCTTGTCTAGCTCGTTCTACCGCCCGTCCAATTCGAATCTGATAACTGTCGCTTGTATTAGCTCCACTAAAACTCTTTTTCATTCCATCAGTATATCACAAAATGAATAGAAAAGACAACAACGAAAAATAACTCACTAAATACTAATCTGCAAATCGTCCAAATAGTATTTCTGTATATGTTTCTGGCACTTCATTCTTTTCATCCAAGCTCTCAAAAGTCTTCATGACTTCATTGTGAAGTTGTTCTGCCGAATCTTTTTCGCCCAATTCTGCTTCAATTTTTGCATAATAATTTTGCACACCCTCAATCTTATCTAAATACAACACCGTTCCCTCCCCCATTTTAATCTCTTGTCGTCTGCGGGAAATTTCAGCAACTTGTTTAAAGCCTAGCTGAAGAATAATATTCGCCGCTTCGGTATAATTTGAAACTTTTGTTTCATCTACAATCTCGACATTAGAATCCTCAATATGACGCTTCAAAATAATACTATATTTCGCCGGTCTATCCACCGCTTTCATCTCCGTACGCATAATTAATCTCGGATACCCAGCATCTCTCTTAAAACTACGCGGCACATACACACGGTCATGTTGCCAATATATCGCACCAAAATCCATCCCTAAACCAGTCAATCGGTTCTCAAAGTCTTCTCGACTTTTCAATTTCATTTTTACTATTATTCTTTTCATTTTCTCTCCTTGTCTTATGGGCTACACTTCCGCACCCTTACGTGCCTTGTTTGCCCACTCGTCAGCAAGCTCATTCATCTCCGTGCCAACATGACCCTGTGTAAAATGCAGTTCCACTGGGTACTTATTGTACAATTCCCAAGCTCTTTTAACTAAATCCAGGTTTTTTATTGCTCCTGTCTTTTTCGTCCAGCCTCTTTCCTCCCAACCGCGTGCCCACTTCGTAAGCACATTAATCCAAAACTGTGAATCTGTCCAAATCTCACACCCATCCGCGCCAGCATATTCCATCGCCGCTATAAGCGCACATCCCTCCATGCGAATATTCGACGAATTAGTTTCTCGTCCCAAGCGTACCGGCTTACCATTTTCCAGCACAGCATAACCACCTGGACCCGGATTCGGGCTCGCACTTCCATCTGTCCACAATACTTTTACCATATGTTATTATAATAACATAATGCTAGACAATAAGAAACCATCTGATAAGAAACATCCAGAAAAGTCAGAAGAATCTGAGCGCATTAAGCATGCAGTTGAAATTGCGACCAAAGCTCACGAACACCAACTTCGTAAAACAGGTGAACCTTATATAATTCATCCACTTGCTGTTAAAAAAATTCTCGAAGAATGGCAGATGGACGAAGATACTATTATCGCTGGCATACTCCACGATACTATTGAAGACACCAGCTTAACCCTTGAAGACATCAAAAAAGAATTTGGCGAATCAGTCGCTTTTCTAGTTGACGGTGTTACGAAGCTAGGTCAAGTTCGCAAAAACATGAAAGATCTCGACACTTATCTACCTGAAACTAGAGACAATTTCCTTCGCCTTATGATTGCTACTGGTAACGACATCCGCGTGCTCATCATTAAACTTGCCGACCGCCTTCACAATGCTCGCACTCTTTCCGCTCTGCCTCCAGACAAACAAAAGAAAATCGCTCTAGAAACGCTCGAAATATTTGCGCCTCTTGCCGATCGACTCAACATGGGGCGCCTTCGCGTTGAACTCGCAGACTTGGCATTCTCTTATGTCGACCCCAAACGTTACAATTATCTCAAAAACCTCATCGAAGAAAACAACAAGCAAGCAGCAAAAGCATTGAAACAAATTGAACAAGAAGTATCAGACCTTCTCACTAAAGAAAAAATCAATTTTGAAATTTCCGGCCGCATTAAATCTGTCTACTCTCTGCACAAAAAACTTGCCAAACACAATCAAAATCTCGGCGAAATATACGATCTTACCGCATTACGTATCATCGTCCCTGACATTACCAGTTGTTACCTCGCTCTAGGCCTAATTCATTCCCTATACACTCCAATGAATGAGCGCATCAAAGATTACATTGCAAAACCAAAGCAAAACGGTTATCAATCTCTCCATACAACCGTCATCACAAAAAATAAAAAAATCGTGGAGTTTCAAATCCGCACTCGCGAGATGCATGAGTATGCCGAACGTGGTTTAGCCGCTAGCTTCTATTACAACGAGCAAAAACTTACCGAAAACTATAAAGAAGGAAAAATCCAGCACCTACCTACAAACCTTCTTTGGATCACAGAACTCCAAGATGCTGCCGCAAGACTAAAAGAAGGAAAGAAAGTCGATCTACGAAAACTTCGTCTTAATCTCTTTGCCGACAAAATATTTGTTTACACGCCCAAAGGAGACATTATAGATCTACCTAAAGGCTCCCTTCCTCTAGACTTTGCTTTTCGTCTCCATAGCGAAATCGGCGGTCATGTCGTCGGCGTCAAAATCAATGGAAAAATGAGCAATCTTAATCACAAATTAGAACAAGGTGATGTCGTCGAAATACTGACCAGCAAAAACCAAACTCCTAAACAGTCTTGGTTTGACAAAATATTTACCTCTCACGCCAGACAAAAGCTCCGTCAAATACTACCAAAAGAATAAATTTGTGTTATAATAACGTATATGGCTATTGTGATATCTATCACGAATCAAAAGGGAGGCGTCGGCAAAACTACTACGGCAGTTAATCTTGCTTACTATCTAGCAAAAGGCAAATACCGAACCTTAATCATTGATATTGACCCACAAGGTAATGCTACGTCCGGTCTCGGAGTTGATAAATCCACTCTCAAAAGCAGCATGGTAGAAGTCATGCTAGGGTCCACCGCCCCAGAAAGCGCTATTCTCCAAACCAAATACAAAAATCTATATCTCCTACCTACTACTCCTGAACTTGCCAACACCGAAGTTGAACTCGTTTCACAAAAGGCAAAATTTACTATTCTCAAAAATGTTATTACTCGCATAGCCAAGAGCTACGATTACGTCATCATCGACTCCCCCCCTTCCCTTTCCCTTCTGACTGTCAACGGCATGATTGCCTCAAATTATCTCCTCCTTCCAGTTCAGACCGAATTTTACGCGCTAGAAGGCGTCGCACAGCTCCTCGAAAGCATGAAGCTAGTACGTAAAGCTATGAACCCGCATCTTCAACTCTTGGGCGTCCTTGCCACTATGTACGATAAACGCACCTCCCTGTCATCCCAAGTTCTTACCGAAATCCGTAAATACTTCAAGGACCGCACATTCGAAACAACAATCCCCAGAAACGTTCGCATCGCCGAAGCGCCTAGTCACGGAGCTCCAGTTGGCGAATACGACAAATTCAGCAAAGGCGCACGCGCTTACAAAGAGCTCGCTCACGAAGTAGAGTTAAGAACTAGAGGAGGTAAAAAATGAAAGGTTTAGGCCGCGGTTTTGAAAGCTTGATTCCAGTCGATTTAGTCGATGAAGAGTTTGATCCCACTTCACTAGAGGACGAAAAAGTATCCACTCTTTTAGAAATCCCCATTGATAAAATTGTCCGCGATGATGATCAGCCACGCAAGAAGTTCGACCCAGAAGCCATTCAATCTCTATCAAATTCTATCAAAACAAATGGAGTACTGCAACCCATTGTTGTTGTTCGTGAAGGAGATGGCTATCAAATCGTCGCTGGTGAGCGCCGTTATCGCGCCGCTAAGTTAGCGAGGCTCGACACCATACCTGCCATCGTCCGAACCCTAGATGCTCAAAACCGGCTCGAGCTATCCGTTATAGAAAACGCTCAACGCGAAGATTTAAACGCCATCGAATTAGCTACAGCCTATGCTAAGCTCAAAAGCCAATTTAATCTCAGTACCAAAGAAATCAGTGAACGCATCGGCAAAAGCGAAACATCAGTCACGAATACCCTACGCCTCCTTAACCTCCCAGATTCTGCCAAAAAAGCCATGGTCGATTACAACCTTCCAGAAGCAGTCATGCGTCCTCTTATCGTCTTGCCAGAAGACAAAATCGAGAAAATCCTACCCAAAATTATCAATGAAGCTTGGACAGTAAAAAAAGTCGAAGATTACCTCAAGGCCAAAAAGTCCCAATCCTCTGCCTCTGCCGTCAAAGCTAGCCTAAACTACGACCGCGAACAAGCCTTCGTAAAAAAATTCAATGCCCGCAAAGTCAAAATCACAAGTAAATCCATCACTATCACTTTTAAAAATAACAAAGAATTAGAAAAACTACTAGAAAAACTAAAGTAGCAAATAAGCCCCTTACGGGGCTTATTTATTATTTTATACTTTCAATTTTGATTTCCGAATAGCGTTGGCGATGACCATTTTCTTTATGAACACGTTTCTTAGAATGATAGCGGATAACACGTATCTTGTCACCCTTAACTTCTGGCTCAACAACCTTAGCTTTCACTTTCACTCCATTAACGGTCGGCGTACCAACAGTAGTTTTATCACCGTCAATCACGAGCAAAGCGTCAGTCTCGAGCTCTTTTGTTCCTTCCGGGAGGAGGTCCACCCGTAGGGTCTCACCTTCAGTAGCAACATACTGTTTACCACCTACTAAAATGACTGCTTGTTTCATAATTTCCTTTGTTTATACCTAAATTATTCTATCATATCTTTTCTTTTTTATCAAGATCACCACTCTTAGCTTCGTTTTCTAACCTCTTTAGCGTCATCTTACTGTTTATGTAATAGAACACACCAACAATTAGACCAGCTACGACAACTCCAGCAAGCACCAACTCTGCCGGCCCTGTATTCGGTAATTCAGCCGGCAAACAGACATCGCTATCGCGCACAACCTCTATTCGCACCTTATCATGAGATGTTGCCACGCCAACTCCATCATTTCCTACCACCCTAGCAGTCAGACTCGCTAAATTATAAAGTACAGTCTTGCCACATTCAAACGTTGCAGTTTCGTCAAGTTTCACTTTATAGCTTATCTCTACGGTTTCCCCAGATTGAACTTCCCCAATTTCTATACCATCACTAAATAACCCACCGCCATTTTCATCATGAATTATTCGTTCCGCCCCATTCATTTTTATACGAGTACTACCAATGATATACTCCATCCCTTGGCCATCTTCTAATGTATCAAAGGCCGTTACGGTTTGCGCTGAAGTTCCAGTATTCTTAAAAGTAATCTTAAACTGAGCCTCCGTTCCGGGTTCCATCTCTATATTGTCTAACCAAGTCTCACCGCCATCTTTGCTTATCTTCTTATCCATCTCAAAAGTCGAGCTAGGTTCAACTGCCTTAGTTACTCTTATCTGAAACACAACACATCCTGCATACTCAACGCCACCATATATTATACCGTTCAGTGTGTTGTATCCAAGAAGTGCACCATTACCAGAAAACAAATCGTCCGCCGATAACACTGTTCCACTTGCCTGTCCTAAATTATTAATTACCGCGCTGTCAGAAACATACGCTAATATCACATCTTCATCCGCTGAAATAGTTATTTCATCCCAAACTTTTTCAACTAACGTTCGGTCAGCCGAAATAGTCGCAACCACATCTCCATTTTCACCAGCTTTCAAACTCTGTGGGAACGTTGCGGATAACCGCACATTTTTAGCTACACCCTTATAATTCTCCTCTACATTATTGTATGTCGCGCCTGCATTATTGTGGTAATAAATATATACTTCATAATCATATCCGGGACGTATCTTCAAATTGCTCACCGCATAGTCATCTTTTTGGCCACCACTATCTATTTCAACAATACGCACAAAATCGCGCTCATCACCCACCGTAGCGTCATCAATAATAGAGTTAAACACCGCCTGTCGTGCATGATTAGAATTCGTATACGTATCACGTTCTGGCCCCCAAGCACTCACTTTTTTTGTCAAACCAAATATGCCCAAAACAAGCATCACAAACACGCTAACAATAATTTTTTTCTTGGGATTCTTCTTATCCTTCATTTTAGCTATTCTCCTTATCATTACATGCCATCTGTAACCATCTATCTAATTCCTTATCAA
>JAEEGL015720461.1_pt1 | contig 16323 bp, 14 predicted proteins | sample 9134231 | NCBI WGS metagenome assembly JAEEGL01 (sample SAMN16246548, study PRJNA631951) | gut metagenome | biome: gut microbiome; feature: rumen; material: fiber-attached | host: Bos | place: Iran: Karaj | collected 2018-10
AAATTCGCCTTATAGTTTGCGGAGCAAATTTAGCTCGGCGAAGCCGAATTTAGCTGAGCAAAGCTCATTTTAGCTCGCTGTTCACGGCGAATTTAGCTGCATAAAAAATCGGATCTGCCGTTTGGCAGATCCTGATTTTTTTATGCCCAGGGGTTGGAGCTTTCGGGTTTTCTGATACCGACGAGGAGGAACTGCTCCCACAGGTACCACTTGCCGTCTTTCGCTTTGCGGAGAAGAACGTCGCGCGGGGAATCTGCGCCGCCGGAGGCGATGTGCAGTTTCGCGTAACCTTCGTTATCGTACGAATACTTGCCGTCGCATACGGTGATCGTATACGGTTCGGACGGGGTGTAGTCGTTGCCCGGTACCGCGCCTTTGAAATAGGATCTCGGAATATAATCGGTACTGTCCATAAAGCGATCTCTTATGAACTGTTTTTCTCTCTGCGTTACTTCTCTCGGTCCGCTCAGGAATTCAAGCATGCTGTAGCAGAGTTCTTTATCCTGCGGATAGAAGCAGAGAGCGAGCACGGTGAGAGCCGCGGTGTCGAACGGCGTTGCAAGAGCCGCCTGAGGCAGAGCCTTGAACTGTTCGAGCGTTTCGGGCAGAGTCTCGAATACGACGTCTACCTTCTGATTGCCGCCGCCGGTAACGCTTTTTACGGCCTCGGCAGCTTTGTTTTTAAGATTATCGAAAAGTCCCATTTAGTTTATCCTCCGTTATTTTTTTATATTATAATAAATTTTATTGCCTTTTGTCAATATATTTTCTTTAATTTCTGCGCTTTATTTTGTTAAAAAGCGTGTCTTGTCGCTTTTTTGAGTGAAAAATACGTCACCACAAAGCCAGCTGCTTATTGAAATCGGGATTTTCCGGCAGCGTCACGCCTTCTCTGTAAAACGTTATGCCGTGCTTTTTCATCAGGTTGTAAAGTTCTTTGAGTTTTCCCGGAGAATCTTTTTCCCAGAATTTGCACAGGTAAGCGTAGCGGATCTGGAGCGACGATTTTTCGACGTTGTTATAGTGTTCTTCGTCCGCGGCGGCGAGAGCGTCGTCCCAGAGCTTGACGTAACTGTCATATACGGCGCGGCGCTGTTCTTTCGTGCCGGTCGACACGACGACCGTCTTGTCGATACCGTCGTATATTCCCATATGTTTTTTATCAGACTTATCCGAAGTCTTGTCTATAAACTCGCGTATATACCGCCATCCGTCGCCGTAATAACCTTGAAGGAACTCGTCCATACACGCGTAATATTCTTCGCGGCTCATATCGGGGTTCCACATGACTTTCGAAAGCAGATAAGCGCGCAGTTCGCCGAACTCGCCTGATACCGACTGACCGTTGCCCTGTTCGAACAGTCCGATGACGTTGTGATCGACGAAGAAACGCACGTTATCGTAAAGCACGTTCAGGTTCGGGAACGGATTGATATAATACATGAAGTCGGTCGTGTAGTCCCATACGAACAGGTTTTTGCAGATCTTCGACCACGCTTCGATATCGGCGGCAAAATCCTTGTTGGATTTGCAGTCGGAGTCGAGCGGATGGGCAAAACAGCATTCGATAGAGCAGAGACGTATTATCACGTTGTCTCTCGGCTTGATGTTCTTCGGCGCTTTTCTCGTGTATCTGTACGCGAGCGTATCGACGTATACGTCGGGATAATCGTCCTTAATTGCGTCGGCGATCTTGTTTACGAAAGTCAGAAGCGAGCCCATCGGCGTGCCTTCTTCTTCGTCTATCTTTTTACAGTTTTCACACTGACAGCCGCGGCCGTTCGAGTCTGAGTCGTTCTGCGAAACCGATATTATCCTCGCTTTGGGGTAGTTTTTCAGATACTTTCTGACGTTAGCAAGCACGGTTTCGAACACCTGCGGGTCGGTCAGACACGGCTGAGCGTTGACGGCGGAGCTCGTGTTCGAGAGCTTCGGCAGGGTATGCACGAACTGACCGGCGTACTGTATCATCTCGCCTCTGCCCCTGCTCGGCAGTTTTCTGTTTATCGAGCCGTTTATTTTGCGCTTCGCCGCGAATTCTTCGTTGAAAGTATCGTACCAGAACGTATCGCGGTTCATAAGCTTGGGCGAATACGTCACGCACGTATCCGCGGGCACGTCTATATGCTTTGCGAATTTTATCTCTTCGCAGCTCGAAGAATAGAATCTCCAACCGAGCACGTCTTCAAGAAAACTGTACACGGCGTACATCGTGCCGGTTATCGTCTTGCCGGTAAGATACAGTCTGCCGCCGTCGTATATTATCGCGTAGCCGTCGTTATACAGCTTTTCGCGCTCTGTTTTGACCTTTTCGGTGTCTCTGTCGGTGATCCCGATGCAGATCTCGTTCGCCTGCTTATCTTTGTTGCGGTCGAGTTTTATTCCGGTCGCACCGTCGATATAGTTGATAAAATCCTTTGCGGCGAGACGGACGGTGTCGTCGCTTTCCTGATAGACGACGCTGAATCCGCTCACGTCTTTTCCGGCGACGGTCAGCTTTTTGACGTGATATCCTTCCCATTCCATGATCTGTTCCTCCGTTTCTTCTTCGGTCGGCGCCTCTGTCGCCGCCTCTGTTTCCGCCGTGTTTTCCGCCGTCTTTTCTTCCGTTGCCGGCGCGGTAGGCTGCGGCTCGGTCTGCGCCGGATCCGCCGCCGTACAGGCGCTCAGCAGAAAAAAGACAAAACAGAGAACAACGCAAAGAATACTTTTAATTTTCCTCATAACCGTATCTCTCCCACGCTTCATCCGTTTACGTAGCAGTCGTAATATACGTTTGCAAGCTTCGTATAAAGCTCCGCGGCTTTACCGCCGCACGGCGCTCCGTCAATATGTGAAGCGCGGCGTATCATCGACGAGGCCGAGCCGACGAGTATCTCGTCAGCCGAGTACAGCTCGTCGAGCGTAAACGTTCTTACTTCGCATTTTATCATGTTTTTTTCACAGAGAAGCCCGACGTATTTTCTCGTTACCGACGGAAGTATGAACTTCGAGAGCGGCGGTATGACGACCGTGTCGCCCTGTATCAGCATCACGCTCGAATGCGAGCCCTCGGTCACGGTACTGCCTCTGTAAAACACCGCTTCGTAACAGCCGGCGCGCTCGGCTTTTTTGTTGGCGAGCACGTTCGGCATGAGGTTCAGCGTCTTGATGTTGCACATTTCGAATCTTATATCCGGCTCGGTTATCAGTTTTACGTGCTCGAACATATCTACGCGTTTTATCGGCTTTACGTAGGCGAAGAGGTTCGGTTTCTCGTTGTCGCCGTAACTGTGCTTGCGCTCGGCTGTCGCGCGCGACGCCTGAAAATATACGAGCGCGTCGCCCTCGGGGGCGGTCAGTTCGACGAGTTTGTCGAATATCGCCGTAAGCTCCGATATACTCATATCGAATTTGATATCTGCGAGACGGCAGCTGCTTACAAATCTGTCGTAGTGATCCGAAAGCGCGAAATATCTGCCGTTGACGTACGTCGTCACGTCGTACACTCCGTCGCCGAAGTAAAACGCGCGGTCGAGCACCGGAGCTTTGAGTTCGTTTAACGGCGCGTATTCGCCGTCATAGTAACCGTAATTCATCATATCACCTTCTTTTTCTTTCTTCCCGTGACGCGGATCGACATGCTCTCCATCACGTCAAGCGTTTTTTCGTTAAGTACGGGATCGAAACAGCGGCAGCATTCGGCGTCCGCCGTTATCACCGAATACGGCGAAGCCGTCTTAGCTATCACGGCGTTTGCGATCACACCGGAATTGAGATCGGGGCCGCACAGCTCTATCGTGTCGTATTCGCCGTCTCTGATATACTCTGAGAGGGCTTCGCAGCCGTAAGTGCCTTTTTCGAATACTGCCGAAGCGAATTTCGCGATCCTCGCCGCCTTGCCGAACAGTCCGTGCCCCTCCGAGCCCTTTATGCAGTGTGGTATGGGAAGGCTTCTGCCCTCTTCGGTATAGAGGTAATCGGCAGCGTGCGTGTCGAGAACGAAAACGACCTCGTCTTCATTCAACAAATAGCTCTGTATCTTACGCAGTATCGGAGCCTCGAGCTGTTCCGCTTCGGGATAACCGAGAGAACCGATAACGTAATCGTTTTGAAAATCGACTATTACAAGTAATTTCATTATGTTTTTCCGTTTATATGTTTATTATTTTGTCGAAAGTTATATACGGTTTTGTTGATTTTACGTATTGACTTGCAAACAATTCGAGTATATAATCTTATTGTTATTATATTTTTGAGGTTAAGATATGAAAAAATCCATAAGCAAAAAGCAAATAAGAACGCTCGTGCTTTACGCCGTGCTCATTGCGGTAGAAGCGATATTCTGCTTCACGCCGCTCGGCTCGCTGCCGCTCGGCGGACCGATCGTCGCAACGCTCGCAATGGTGCCTGTATGCATTACCGGAGTATTGCTCGGCGTCAAAGCGGGGACGGTACTCGGTTTCACCGCCGGTCTGTTCAGCTTTATCGTGTGGACGTTCGTCACGCCCGGCGCGATGTCGCTGGTTTTCACCCCGTTTTTCCATATGGAAGTAGGCGGAGTCAATCTCGGCGGCAGTTTATGGACGCTCGTTATATGCTTCGTACCGAGGATACTTACCGGTACGGTGTCGGGACTGATCTACAAAGCCGTGACGAAAGGCGATCAGGAAGGCAAAAGAAAGTATTTTGCCGCCGCGCTTGCGGGAGTCGCCGGTTCGCTCGTCAATACGGTCGGAGTGCTCGGCGGCGTCGCGCTGTTCTTATATAGAGATTTCGGTCTCGCGATACAGTCGTTTTACGAAGCGGGTTACGTTACGTATTCGACCGTCTGGGGCTTCATCGGCTTTACGCTCCTTACGAACAGTATCGCCGAAGCGGTGGTTACCGGGCTTGTCACGCCGGCGACCGTGCCTCTCAAAAAGCTGCTCGACGGCAAGGTATCATAATTCGACAAGCACCGTCAAAGTCTCGTCCTTTTTAAGGGCGAGCTTTTTGTTTCCGAGCACGAGAGAGCCGCCCTCTTTGTCGGTATAGACCTTGAGCTTGCCGTTTTCGTATTCGACGTAGACGTAACCGTCCTGAAGCGGCACGGTACCCATTATCTTATCAAATCCGCCGGGTTCGGGCTTTACCTCAAAGGTCGACGCGCCGGGCGACGTCGCCCTCACGCCGAGAAAATATCTGCCGAGCAGATAAACAGGTCCCGCGCCCCACGCGTGACAGAGCGATCTGCCGTATTTCATATTGTACATCGCGTAATGCTCCGCGCCCTGTTCGGTCGGGATATACTGCTCCCAGATCGAGGTCGCGCCGAGCTTGAGCATACCGCCCCAGTAAGAGCGCATACGCTCTTTCGCGTATTCAAGCTCACCGCACGAGCAGAGAACGTCGAGCTCGTAAAAGCCGAAATAAGGCGTAGTTATCGGCGGCACGGCGTCGTTTTTGAGCACGTTATCGAGTATGAGAGCGCGTTTTTCTTCATCCGCCGCGCCGGTCATTATCGCAAGCACGTTTATATGCCTGCCGACCTTTTCAAGTCCGGAATCGAAGCTGTCGACGTACGCGCCGCGGTCTTCCCTCCAGAAATCGCGCTGTATGTTGCCGTACAGCGTCTCGGCGGCCGCTTTGTATTCGGAGCCGTCTTCGCCGGCGGCTTCGCATAAAAGGCTCATATCGAGCATCGCCTTATATAAAAGCATCTGCTCGCCCGCGTTCGCGCCGCCCTTGTCGATATCCGCCCAGTCGATGAATATCCAGAATCCGCGCCTGTAAACTATATATCCGCGCCCGTCGAGGTTAGATATTATGAATTTATAGAGCGCCTTCAGTCTCGGCAGAATGAATTTAATGAAATCGGCGTCGCCCGATGAGAAATAGTAATTATACGCGCCCATAATGACGTACAGCGAATAGTCGGTTATCGTGTTGACGTGCTGAGAATAAGGTTCCTTGCCGAGCAGCAGCGTCAGTGTCCTTCTCGTTATGCCGTTGTCATGGAACAGATAATCGTTTATCATATAGCTCTGATAAGCGTCGCCGCCCCATACCCATCTGTCGCGTTTTATGCCGTCGATAAAGAATTCGCGTGAGCAGAGATGGAACGTGTAAGCCGAGACCTTCCACACTCTGTCTATCAGTTTGTCGCCGCATTCGAACGATCCTATGTCCTCAAGCGGGAGATATTCGTAAAATGCGCTCACGGCAAAGCTCGCGGCGAGCTTGGTCGGGATAAACACGTATCTGAAAGCGCAGGCGGGCAGACGGTAGCTCATCTTGCCAGAAAGCCGCTCGAAGAGCAGAGCGTTCCTGCAGTCGGTCGCTTCTTCCGCCGATTCGCCGAAATATACGGTGAAATCCTCGGTATCGACGGCGTTCTCGATCGAAAGCTCCGCAAAAGTCTCCTGCCCGAAATCATACAGCACTCCGTCTTCGCGGGTGCGTATCGACTCGGGCGTTATTTTTCTGTACGCGAATGGAAAAGTCTCCGGCGTCTTATCCGGTTCGGTATATTCCGGGCTGTCGCCGGCGTTTATATAATCTTCGGTATTGGGCGATACGAGCCAGCTTCTGTCGGTGCAGAACGTGTCGGATATCGCGTAGATGCACGGCAGACCGGAGGTATTGCAGATCCGCACGACCACAGTGTGGTCGCCTTCGCCGAAAAAGATATCCTGCCCGACGTTGAAGCGGTAAGTGTTGTCGAACATGACGTAGCCCTTGCCGCAGGCGAGTATCTTTACGTACCCCTCGGTATCTGTGTGGAACGTCTTCATGAACGTGACCGTCGGGTATACGTTCGGCTGATTCCAGAAAGCCGGATAATCGGCTCCGAATTCTTTTCTTCTCATATGGAGCTTGAGACCGTGGTAAAACTCAAAATCTCCTCTGTACCAGATCCATTTGCTTTGCATATACGATCCTCTCTTATCTGAATAATTGACCGTCTTGACAGTATACTTCCGTGCGCAGTACCGTGTAAAGCGACGTCTGCGGGTCAATAAGACTTATCTGCAGGTTTACGCTTATCGCTTTGATTATATAATCCGGGTTGATGTAAACGCTGTTCGAAGCGGCGGCAGACACGTTCATAACGAGTTTTTCTCCGTCGTATTCGCATTTTGTGATCTTAACGTACGGCGCGATGTCGAACGGCGCCGTACCGGTCTCTGATTTCTTCGTCCGTTTTTCGACTATCACGGGCGAAGCGAACATATTTATTATTCTTTGCGGCGTCTCTTCCGTTATATCCGGAGATACGATATTTATTACGTAAGACGAAGTTTCGATCTGTCTGAAATCAGTCTGCGGCTCGTACGCCTCGATGATCTGCAGATCGGGCGGAAGAGCGCCGTTCAGCCGAGTTCTGACCTCGTCCGGCTCCATACCGGCGACCTTTATGTCGAGAAATTCGCATACGCTCTCCATTCCGAGCGCCGCGGGCAGAGAAAAGACAAGATGCGGTCTCGGGTTATATCCGTGCGTATATTCGATCTTCACGCCCGAGCGCGTTATCGCCGCTTTGACCGTGCGGTCGAGGTCAAGATGCGAGATGAATTTGAGCGGCCCGAGCTTATTGAAGCGGAGCCTTATTTTTTTGTATTCGGGCACCATGTGCATTCACCTCCGAGCCGGTTCGCTCCGCAGCCGGCGCACGCTTCGGCGCACGACTGCGTCGTTATACCTTCGTACGCTTTTTCGCGTTCACGCTTGAAAAACGCTTTCGATACGCCGCAGTCGATCATATCCCACGGCAGTATCTCGCCGGTATCCCGTTTTCTCTCCGTGTAAAACTTAATGTCTATACCGCAGTCTTCAAACAGCGAAAACCATTTATCCGCTTTGAAGAATTCGCTCCACGCGTCGAATTTCATACCGCGCCGCTCCGCTTCGAGCAGTACCGCCGACAGCTTTCTGTCGCCTCTTGCGAGCGCTGCTTCTATAATGCTTCCGTCGGCGTCGTGATAGTTATATTTTATTCGGCGGTCGTCGCAGTAATGACCGAGAAGTTTCTGCTTGCGGCGGAATTCCTCGAGCGTGTCCTGCCCCTCCCACTGAAAAGCCGTGAACGGTTTCGGTATGAAGCACGCCACGCTGATCGTCACCTGCGGTTTGCCTTTCGGGCGGTCTTCGAGTTCGTAAAACGCGTCTATTATATGCTTGCAGAGATCCGCTATACCTTTAATGTCTTCGTCCGTTTCGGTCGGATGACCGATCATGAAATACAGCTTTACAGCCGTCTTACCGGCGGCAAAAGCGACCCTGCACGCCTTCAAAACCTCTTCTTCGGTGATATTTTTGTTGATAACGTCGCGCAGGCGCTGCGTACCGGCTTCGGCGGCGAAGGTCAGCGTCGTCGTTCTCACGCTCGATATCTTCTGCATCAGCTCGTCAGTAAAGCTGTCGGCGCGAAGCGACGGCAGAGACAAACTGACCATATTCTCATCCGTCCATGAAAGAAGCTTGTCGGTCAGATCGTGAAGCCCCGTATAGTCGGAGGTGGAGAGAGATATCAGCGATATCTCGCCGTAACCGGTGTTGTCAAACGTCTGTTTTGCCTGTTCGTTCAGCGTTTGCGGCGATTTTTCTCTTATCGGGCGGTAGATCATGCCCGCCTGGCAGAAGCGGCAGCCGCGTATACAGCCGCGCATTATCTCAACTGTTATCCTGTCCTGCACGCATTCGATATACGGCATCACGGGCTTGGTCGGAAAATACGCTTTGTCAAAATCTTTTATTATTCTTTTCGTTATCTTTTCCGGCACGCCGTCGTATTTCGGGCTGAAGCTCTTTATCGTGCCGTCTTCGTTATAATCGACGTCATACATACAAGGCACGTAGAACCCGGGCAGAGAAGCGGCGGCGCGTAAAAACTTCTGCCGCGTATATTCGCCCGAGGCTTTCATATCCGTATAAAGATGCGAGAATTCGACGAGCGCCTCCTCGCCCTCGCCTATCGAGAACACGTCGAAAAAGTCGGCTACAGGCTCCGGATTGTAAGAGCAGGGACCTCCGCCGATGACTATCGGATCGTCCTCGCCGCGCTCAGCCGACAAAAGCGGTATCTGACCGAGGCGGAGCATATACAAAACGTTCGTATAACATAATTCATACTGCAAAGTGAAGCCGAGTATGTCAAAATCACAAAGCGGCGTGCCCGTTTCGAGCGAGCAGAGAGGTATGCCGTGTTTAACGAGCTGCTCTTCCATATCGACCCACGGCGCGTAAGCGCGTTCGCAGTATATATCGGGATCTTCGTTGAGCGCGCCGTACAGTATCCGCACGCCGAGATTGGACATACCTATCTCATACGTGTCGGGAAAAGCGAAGCAGAAACGGCACTTCACCTTGTTGACGTCTTTTATGACCTGATTGAACTCTCCGCCCGTGTATCTGCCGGGTTTCAGAACCTGCTTTAAGAGCGTGTCTTTATAAAACATTTTATCACCTTGCAAATTTCTTCATTTTAACTATATACTTTTTTTGTGAAAAAGTCAATAGTAACAGCGCGAGTTTTTTTAAAAAAGGACTTGACAAATCACCGATCACGTGTTATCATATGAACAATCGTTCATATGAGGTGAAATTATGGAACACAATAAACACGGAGAACTCTTAAAAGAGGTGAAACGCGAGATGCCGAAGGACGAGACGCTCGCGGAATTATCCGAGCTTTTCAGCGTATTCGGCGACAGTACGCGCATAAAAATACTATGGGTGCTTTTCGAGCGTGAGATGAGCGTATGCTGTATAGCGGATCTGCTCAATATGACTCAGTCGGCGATCTCGCATCAGCTAAAGAACCTGCGCCACGCAAAGCTCATATCGAGCAGAAGAGAAGGCAAGACGGTATACTATTTTCTTGCCGACGACCACGTAAGAAGCATAATCGATCAGGGAATGGAGCATATTTCGGAATAATGGAAAAAGAGCAAAAGACAGAACTGTTAAAAATCATTATATCAGCGGTACTTTTCTGCGCGGCTCTTTTATGCGAGCATCTTGTCCACACTCACGCCGCGGCATATATCGTCCTTTATCTGCTCTCGTACGCCGTCGCCGGTTACGAAGTGGTGTTCAAGGCGGTAAAAAACTTAATAAAACTCAACCCGCTCGACGAGTGCTTTCTTATGACGGCGGCGAGCGTCGGCGCGTTCTTCACCGGCTCGTTTGCCGAGGCGTCGAGCATCATGATACTGTACGGACTCGGTGAGTTTTTACAGGATCTCGCGGTAGACAAGAGCCGCGACGCGATAAAAGCGCTTATGGATATAACGCCCGACTCGGCTACCGTGATAAAAGACGGCGTGTTGACCGAGGTCAGCCCCGGCCGGATCGAAGTCGGACAGTCCGTCATAATCAAAAACGGCAGACGCATACCGGTCGACGGCACGATAATATCCGGCGGCACGCTGATAGATACGTCGGCTGTCACGGGCGAATCGGTCCCCGTAGAAGCGGGCGTCGGCGACAAAGTGCTTTCAGGTACGGTCAATACCGGTGCGGAGATAACCGTCAGAGCCGATACCGTGTTTGAAAACTCTACCGCCGCGAAAATGGCGAAGCTCGCCGAAAAAGCCGAGCAGCAAAAGGCGCATACCGAGAACTTCATAACGAAATTCGCAAAGATATATACTCCGATAGTAGTCGCCGCGGCGCTGCTGCTCGCGGTACTGCCTCCGCTTTTTACCGGCAACTGGAGCGAATGGATACACAGAGCGCTGATACTGCTCGTCGTGTCGTGCCCGTGCGCGCTCGTGATATCGGTGCCGTTGACGTTTTTTGCCGGTATCGGCGCGTCGTCAAAGCGCGGCATACTCGTCAAAGGCGGCGAGTATTTCGAGACCGTCTCCAAGGCGGAGATATTCGCGTTTGACAAGACCGGCACGCTGACCGAAGGCAAGCTCACCGTATCGGAGATCAACGCGGTGAAAGATAAAGATCTGCTTTTGAAGATCGCCCGCTCAGCCGAATCGCATTCCGACCATCCGATAGCAAAGGCTATCTGCGCGCTTGACTGCGAAACGCTTGAAGCGACCGACGTAACAGAGACTGCGGGCGAGGGCATAGTCTGCACGGTCAACGGCAAAAAAGCCGCCGTCGGCGGCGTTCGTCTTATGAAAAAGCAGGGAATAGAACCGGAGAACGTTAGCGGCGCGGTACATATCGTTTACGGCGGCGAATATCTCGGTTATATCGTCGTTTCCGATAAAGTAAAAGAGAGCGCCGCGGCTTCGCTGGGGATTCTCAAAGAAAAAGGCGTAAAAAAGACCGTAATGCTCTCGGGCGACGGCATATCCGCCGCACAAAAAGCCGCCGCAGAGGCGGGCATCGACGAGGTGCATGCGGAGCTTTTGCCGGAGGATAAGGTAACGGAGATCGAAAAACTGCTCAAAGAGGGTAAAACGGTATACGCGGGCGACGGTATAAACGACGCCGCAGTTCTCGCCAGAGCCGACGCCGGCATCGCCATGGGCGGCATAGGCTCCGACGCGGCGATAGAAGCCGCCGACATAGTCATAACCGACGACGATATAAGAAAACTGCCGGAGCTGTACCGCATTTCAAAAAAGACCGTCGGCATAGCAAAGCAAAACATCATATTCGCACTTGTCGTTAAAGCGGTAATTCTTCTGCTCTCCGTGTTCGGTCTGACCGGTATGTGGCTCGCGGTGTTCGCCGATACGGGCGTGGCTCTTCTCGCCGCCGCAAACGCGATGCGAGCGACTAAGTAGGGGCGATCCACGAATCGCCCGTCATAATAATGCACGAGGTTTGATTTATAAAATGAAGTTAAGGCCGCATCATATACTCTGCATATCTCATTACGTAGGCGAAGGGTACAGCGCAGAGTTTAACGTAAAAATGAAAGAGCTGATAAAAAGGCTCGGCGAAGGCGAGAGTTTTGATCTCGTCTCCGGCCCCGACGATCTCTGCGCCGCCTGCCCGAACCTTTCGGGCGGGCTCTGCAAAAGCGAAGAAAAGGTCAAAAGATACGATAAAATAACGGCGGAACTTCTCGGCGTTACGCAAAACGGCAGCTGCGGCTCTGACGTTTTCGATATAGCGAAAAAGAAGATATATTCTCAAAACAAATTCGCATCGGTCTGTTCCGACTGCGAATGGGCGTATATATGCCATAAAAGCGGCTGCAATTAAGAAAATTTTAAAAAACTATGTGAATTGCACATAAAATTATGTTAGAATGAACGTATAAAACACAGAGAGGTACGCTTATGAAAGTTACCGTAGGTATCGATATCGGCGGAAGCACGACGAAGATCGTCGGCTTTGACGAAAATAAAAAACTCATAAACCCGATGCTCGTAAAGGCTACCGATCCTTTGACGAGCGTTTACGGAGCGTTCGGCAAATTCACGCTTGAAAACGGGCTTTCGATCTCGAACATCAAGCAGGTGATGATAACCGGCGTCGGCTCGACATACATAAAAGATTCGATATACGGTCTGCCGTGCATCCACGTGCAGGAATTCGAAAGCGTAGGCTTAGGCGGTCTGTATCTGTCAAAGCTCAGCCGGGCGGCGATAGTCAGCATGGGCACCGGCACGTCGATAACGTACGGCGATTTCACAAACGGAAAGTATTCGTTCGAGTATCTCGGCGGTACGGGCGTCGGCGGCGGTACCGTCAGCGGCCTCGCGTCAAAGCTTTTCGGCGTCAGAAGCACATCATCGGTCGTCGAGCTTGCGAAAGACGGCAGCGTCGAAAAAGTCGATCTTCAGATCAAAGACATTACTGAAAAAGATTTCGGTCTGCCCGGCAATATGACCGCGGCGAATTTCGGCAAGGTGGACGATCTCGCCACGAGAAGCGACCTCGCCGCGGGACTGCTCAACCTCGTGTTCGAGACTGTCGGCGTTATGGCGCGTTTCGCCGCCGGATCGTGCGGCGTTTCCGACATCGTACTCACGGGCAATCTTACGACGATACCGCAGTGCGTCGAGAAATTCAAGTCGCTTTCCGAAATGTTCTCCGAGAATTTCATCATTCCCGAAAACTCGCAGTTTGCGACGGTGATCGGCGCCGCGCTGCTCGCGGATATGTGATATTATTCCATAAAAAAATGAGCTGTTCAAAACTCGTCAAAAACGAGGCAAAACAGCTCCTTTTGTTTATAAATAACGATCGTATTCATCTTCAGCGTTCGGACGCGCAGGTTTTCTTCACTTGTACCGCGCGCAGCGCCGCGACCGGGAGTAAAGGGGTTCCCCAAAAAAGCTGTGCTTTTTTGGGGGGTTCCCTGGGTGGGGGAGGACCCGGCCGCGGGCTATTATTATGGTTCTCGGTGAAGAAAACCATTGCGTACCTGCGCTTGTTTTTTTATAATTAGATTTCTATATAAAAATTCCTTTTGCCGGTGTTTTGCATAGCAAAAGGGTTGTTTGATCGCCTGAATTGTAATTCAGGTTTTTAAACAACCCTGTTTTTATGCGCAAGATTATTTCTTCGAGATGATCTTATTGAGCGCCGAGAGCACCAGCGCCATGAAAACGTTGCTCGCGCAGGCTGATATGCCGTTTGCAAAGCCGTTCAAAAAGCCGCGAAAAGAGCCCGACGTGATGCCCATGACCGTATAGAACAGAAACGCGACGACCGCGAGTATTACGAATACGACCACGACTATCGGTATTATCTTCACGGCTATATCCGTGATATTGGAGAGGGAAAACGAATTGCTGTTTTGCTTTTGTTCCTGATTCTGATCCATGATGTTATCTCCTTTGTAAATTATTAAATACATTATACACGTCAAAAAAACTTCTGTCAAGTGTTTTTTGCAAAATCCCGCGCCGCGCGCATTATCAAACGTTTCGTATGAGCAAATAAAAAACCTGCGTTTTTTGAAGCGCAGGTTTTATCCGGTTTTACCGATTATTTCGGGATCTTTTCGTAATCCTTTAAGAATTTGTCGAGTCCGCTCTTGGTGAGGGGATGATCGATCATCTGCATGAGGACCTTGTACGGAACGGTCGCAACGTCTGCGCCGGCGAGAGCGAGGTCGATCACGTGGATCGGGTTACGGGTGGAGGCGGCGACGATCTGAGTCGGCGCTTCCTGAATTGCGAACATATCGGCGATCTTCTGGATCAGTTCCATACCGGTCCAGCCGATATCGTCGACTCTGCCGACGAACGGAGCGACGTAAGACGCGCCGGCGGCGGAGGCGAGAAGAGCCTGACCTGCGGAGAAGCAGAGCGTGCAGCAGGTCTTGATGCCCTCTTTGGAGAGTATCGAAACGGCTTTGAGACCTTCCTTGCAGGTCGGGATCTTGACGATCATGTTCGGGCGGATCTTGTTGATTGCTCTGCCTTCTTCGACCATCTTGTCGGCTTCGAGGGAGATGACTTCGCCGAATATAAGCGTTTCGGGGGATACTATCGCGGAGATCTCTGCGATGGCGTCTTCAAATTTCTTGCCTTCTCTGGCGATTATCGACGGGTTGGTCGTTACGCCGGAAACTATACCGAGAGAGTATGCGTCTTTGATCTCTTCGATATTGGCGGTATCGATGAAAAGTTTCATAATATAACTCCTTTTATTTGATTAAGCCGCCGCACGGTATTTTGCCTTGCGGCGGCTTGATTTTAATGATTATACGCCCTTTGCGAGCTTTCTCTTGGTTTCTTCGTTCGTGAAGTTCTGGTTGGCTACATGACCTTTGAGCGGGATGAGTTTCTCGTTGATCAGATCGAGGAACCAGTCGGGCTGCGGGAAGAAATCGTGATCGTATTCGGCGGAAGGTGTGATCCAGTTCTTTGCGCCGAGAACAGCGGGCGGAGCGTCGAGGTAATCAAACGCGAGCGAAGTGATGTTCTGCGCCATGTCGTTGATCACGCTGCCGCGGAGGCACGCGTCTGTTGCAAGTAAGATCTTGCCGGTCTTCTTGACGGATTCGAGAACGGGCTCGTAGTTGAACGGAACAACGCTTCTCGCGTCGATGACGTCGCAGGTGAGACCGTATTTCTCTTCGAGGATCTGAGCCGCGTCAAGCGCTCTGTAAAGCGTTGCGCCTACGGTGAGGATCGTGAGGTCTTTGCCTTCGCGTCTCTTTGCGCATTCGCCTATCGGCACTTCGTAGTAGCCTTCCGGCACGCCTTCTTTGACGAACTTTTCGGGCATATCGTAGATCTTCTGGCTTTCGAAGAATACAACCGGGTCAGTTCCGGCAAGAGCCGAGTTCATAAGACCCTTCGCGTCGTACGGGGTTACCGGGAATACGACTTTGAGTCCCGGGATGTGAGCGCAGAGAGCGGTCCAGTCCTGGCTGTGCTGTGCGCCGTACTTGTTGCCGACCGGTACGCGGAGAACAACAGGCATCTTAAGTCCGCCTGCGGACATCGACTGCCATTTCGCCATCTGGTTGAATATCTCGTCGCCGGCGCAGCCTATAAAGTCGGCGTACATAAGCTCGACTATTACGCGGCCGCCTGCCATTGCGTAACCTGTCGCGGTGCCGCAGATAGCGGATTCGGAGATCGGGGAGTTGAACAGTCTGTGATACGGAAGAGCCTCGGTAAGTCCTCTGTAAACGCCGAACGCGCCGTTCCAGTCACGGACGTCTTCGCCGTAGGCGATGAGGGTCGGATCTTCGTAGAATTTATCGAATATCGCTTCGAACAGACCGTCTCTGATGTTGTAGGCTTTCATCTTGGATACGGGGTTGCCGTCCTTGTCGAAGCCGTAACGGGACTGACCGGCGATCTTCTTGACTCTCTCGTTTTCTTCCTTCGGCATTCTGACCTCGACGGGACGTTCGTCCATTTTCGGCATATGCAGGTTCGAGAACATGAAGTTTTCAAGGAACTGCGGATTCTTGTGGTAATCCGTGTAAGGAGCGATCTCGAGGTCGGATGCGAGCATGAACATTCTGTGGTTTCTGTCGACCACGGCGTCATGTACGGCCTGAACTTCTTCAGCGGTGGCTACGCCCGCGTCGATGATCTGCTGCGGGAATACCTTCATCGGGTCAAGCGCTCTCCAGAGCTCTTCTTCTTCGGGCGTTCTGTATGTGAGAACGTCGGAGGTGGAGTGACCGCCGAGACGGTACGTTACTACGTCGAGAAGAACGGGGCCTTTGCCTTCTTTTAAGAGTTTCATCTTGCGTCTGTACGCGTCGATGACTGCGAGCGGATTCCAGCCGTTGATGCGCTCTGCGTTGAGCTGGTTCTGCGCGATGCAGCCGAGTCTTGCCAGATCGCCGTAAGCCATCGTTTCGCCTCTGGTCTGACCGCCCATGCCGTAATGGTTGTTATTGAAGTTGAATATTATCGGAAGTCCGCCTTTGTATCCGTCTTCCCAAAGCTCGTTGAACTGGTCCATGGC
>JAEEGL010270407.1_pt1 | contig 16322 bp, 10 predicted proteins | sample 9134231 | NCBI WGS metagenome assembly JAEEGL01 (sample SAMN16246548, study PRJNA631951) | gut metagenome | biome: gut microbiome; feature: rumen; material: fiber-attached | host: Bos | place: Iran: Karaj | collected 2018-10
GATCACCGACACGGCATCGGCCCCGATGAACTGGCCGGCTACCATCCTGTAGATGGTGCAGTTGAGCTGGATGTTGATGCCGGCAAAAATGGCCGCCGCCAAGTAATGCCTGAGCGTATGGCGGATGATATGCGAGTTGCGGATCACGGTTATTAGCTTCCAGTTTCCTAAGTTACGGAAAAACCGGTAAAAACCCAAGAATCGGCCTTGTTAAAAATTTTTAAAATATTCCTTGTTAAAATATTTTAAAAAGCGTACCTTTGCGGCCGATTTTTTGACAAGACTGAAAGTATGGGAATCAAAGGAGATTTCAGACCCAAGCTGTTTACTATTTTCAAGGAGGGGTACAACAAGCAGAACCTTGTGCAGGACCTCCTCGCCGGCGTCATCGTGGGCATCGTGGCCCTGCCGCTGGCCATCGCCTTCGGCATTGCCTCGGGCGCTTCGCCGGAAGCCGGCATCCTCACCGCCATCGTGGCCGGTTTCCTCATTTCGTTCTTCGGCGGCAGCAAGGTGCAAATTGGTGGCCCCACCGGTGCCTTCATCGTCATCGTTTACGGCATCATCCAGGAGTACGGCATGAACGGCCTCATGATTGCCACCTTCATGGCCGGCGCCTTCCTCATCCTGATGGGCGTCCTGCACCTGGGTACCATTATTAAATACATCCCCTACCCCATTGTGGTGGGCTTCACTTCCGGTATCGCACTTACCATTTTCGCCACTCAGATCAAGGACCTCTTCGGCCTGCAGATCGAGAACGTGCCCGCCGGATTCCTGGACAAGTGGGTGGTTTACGCGCAGAACTTAGGTTCCATCAACTGGTGGTCCCTGCTGGTGGGCCTCTGCAGCATCCTCATCATTGTCTTTACCCCCAAGATAAGCCGCCGCATCCCCGGTTCCCTGGTGGCCATTATCCTCATGACTTTGGCTGCCCTCGGTCTGAAGGCCCTGGGCATTGAAGGCATCGAGACCATCGGCGACCGCTTCTCCATTTCATCGGCCCTGCCCCAGCCGGAGGTTCCGCAGATTACCTGGGACAGCATCCGCCGCCTGGCTCAGCCGGCCATGATCATCGCCATGCTGGGCGCCATTGAGTCCCTGCTTTCCGCCGCCGTGGCCGATGGTGTCATCGGTGACCGTCACAACAGCAACCAGGAACTCGTCGCCCAGGGCATCGCCAACATGGTGTCCCCGCTCATAGGCGGCATCCCCGCCACCGGCGCCATCGCCCGTACCATGACCAACATCAACAACGGTGGCCGCACGCCCGTTGCGGGCATTGCCCACGCCATTGTCCTGGCCCTCATCTACCTCTTCCTGATGCCTCTGGTGCAGTACATTCCCATGTCCTGCCTGGCCGGTATCCTGGTGGTGGTGGCCTACAACATGAGTGAGTGGCGCAGCTTCCGGGCCATCCTGAGGAACCCCAAGTCGGATATCATCGTCCTGCTGGTGACCTTCTTCCTCACCGTCATCTTCGACCTCACCATCGCCATCGAAGTGGGTGTGCTCATCGCCTGTCTGCTGTGCATGAAGCGCATGGCCGAAACCACCAACGTCTCCGTCCTCAGCGACGAGATAGACCCCACGGCCGATACCGATATCCAGGGCAACCTGGAGCACCTCATCATCCCCGAGGGTGTGAAGGTGTACGAGATCAACGGTCCCTATTTCTTCGGAATCGGCAACAAGTTCGAGGAGATGATGGGAGACACCCCCGCAGGCGACCGCGCCAAGGTGCGCATCATCCGCATGCGCAAGGTCCCGTTCATTGACTCCACCGGCGTACACAACCTGTCCAACATGTGCCGTATGTGCTCCCAGCTGGGCGTAAAGGTGGTTCTCTCCGGTGTGAACCCCAATGTCATGAGGGTACTGGAGAAGGCCGGAATGGACGAGATTGTCGGGAAAGAGAATATTTGCAGCCACATTTCCCTGGCTCTGAAACGGGCCGAAGAAATCGTAGCAGCCTAATAAAACCTAAACCTTATTTATGAAAAAAGGGCCAGCCTGCAAGGACTGGCCCTTTTCCCTATTTCACCAGAAGGGATCGGAGATAATCTATATCGAAGAACTTGGTCATGTCCTTCACGGGAACGGGCTCTTCCCCGGCACCGGGAATCTGGACGGTAACCTCCACGGTCCCGTCCGCAGGGATGGGCAGGTCCGGGGTGACACCGGCGTCGATGTTCTGCCCGTCCAGCGTATTGAGCCGGGCGCGGAAGGAAGAAATCTGGAAGCAGAAGCCATCGGCCGTGCACATGGCCTGGATGGCGCAGGCACCGCCGCCGGAGGTGGCTCCCATCACGGGAACGCCGTTGTCCTTGAGGATGGACGGGAACAGGTTGCCGCAGGAGAAGGACATTCCGGAGGTCAGGACGGCGAAGTTCAGGTCGTAGTGGACTTTGGCATCGGCCTCGTCGAAGACGCCGTCGAAATTGCGGTCCACCTCGTATTCCACCAGGGAATGCTGGCCCGTGAGGGGGTTGTCCTGGCTGATGTAGCTCTTGCCCAGGATGAGGGAAGTCATGGCCATCACGATGTCGGCGGAACCGCCGCCGTTGGCCGAGATATCAATGATGAGGTTCTTTACTTCCGGATCGGCCGCGGCCTTCTGGAGGGCGTCCAGGAAGATGACCATATCGTCCTCCTCCGTATTCTCGAGGGTAGGCATCGGCCCCTTTCCGTCATAATAGTTGTTCCAGGCCTCTTCGTTGAGGTCATTGAAGGAATCGAAGATGCAGACGGCCGTGTCTCCCTTCTTGACATAGGTCACGCCCTCGCCATAGGATTGGGGACGGAGGGAGGCAATGGCCTGGTTATCCACAATCATGGACATCATGCCGCCCAGGGAAGACATGGCGAAAGTGGTCACGGCCTCGTTCGCAGCCGCTGCAGCCCCGTATTCCGCATACAGTTCTGCATACTTCTCCCTATCTCCTTTCTGAATGGCGTTGCCGGTAATATCCATGGAAGTGTGTCCGTCAAAATAGACACCCAGCAGGCCTACCATTCCCACCATATAATCGGCCAGCCGGTCGGAAAGCAGGAGCTTCTTGATGGCGGGGCCGCACTCGATGTCCTCTTCCAGAGTCTTGTCCAGGCCCTTTTCCTTAAGCACCTCATTATACTGGACACGACCCGGGTAACCGTAGAAATGGTCCATGGCAAAGCACAGCTCCTTGTAGTTGAAGTCTGCCAGGTCGGCCGGACGGGCGGTCTTTGCCAGGAGGGGTGCATTGTAATCGGGATCAATTTCCGCGAGGCTCACCTCATTCACGGAAGTATTGGCCACCACCTTCTCCCCGTTGAAGCCGGCGTGGTGATAGAAAAGGTCGCTGTACATATCGGCCAGCGTGGCGAAGGGGAAATAGACCGCTCCCTTGCCGTCGGCGTGGAGGTCAATCCCGTAGGCGCCAAAGTCCAGCGTCGTGGTCACCAGGGAAGGAGTATAGGTCACACTCTTGTAGCGGACGAAGGGCATGCCGTCATAATAGACATTGGCCATGCCGGCCTGCAGAAGGCCCATCTGGTTGGTGAAAGCCTCGAACTCGTTAGAGACAAAGATATCGGAGCCGATGTTGACCACTGCGGTGGCGTCGGCGTTGGCCAGGGTGTACTCACCCACCCCGGTGTGCGTCACCGTCATCACGGAGCCGGGCAGCACGATGGACTGGAAATCGGCGGCCGATATGTAAGGCACGTTGGGCATGGCATCGTAGAAGCGGAGGGTCACCTCAGAATCCGGGGCCACCTTGGTCACTACGGGAACCACCCTTTCGGTGTAGCTGCCACCGTCAGGCAATTCATCGGCCACTTTGCTCTGGGCCTGGTACATCCTGGGGCCGCAACCCACCACGACCAGGAGGGTCGCCAGAAGGGAAATAGTCTTAACTTTCATAGTATCGTTTTTGTGTATTAGTTCAGTAGTACACAGCAAAGATAAGGGAGGTTTCTCAAATATGCAAGAAAAACTTTTGAATTTCATCCAGACTTGTTAAATTTGTGATAAATTTCTAACTTTTCCTACAAATGCAAGAAAAAGACGGCCGATACATCTTCGGTGTTGTGAAGGTGGGAGACAAGGGACAGATTGTAATTCCCAAGGATGCCCGCAAGATCTATAACGTCCAACCGGGCGACACCCTCATGCTGCTGGGAGACCAGAAGGGCATGGCCCTGCTCAAGACAGACATCTTCCAATCCATTCTGGACCAGGCCATGGAGGGCCTTACGAAATGAGAAAACACTGGATGGACAACCTGCGCTGGGTTACGGTACTCCTGGTGCTGTTCTATCACGTCATCTACTTCTATAATAATAAGGGTGTCTTCGGCGGCATAGGAGGTTTTGGCCCCTACCCTGAATGCCCGCAGTATCAGGACATAGTGATGTATATCCTATACCCCTGGTTCATGCCTCTGCTGTTCATCCTGGCCGGCATCAGCGCCCGGTATGCCCTGGAGAAGAAAAGCGCCAAAGACTGGTTCAAGGCCCGTACGCGGAAGCTTCTGGTGCCGGGAACCATCGGCCTTTTCGTATTCCATTGGATGACAGGGTACTTCAACACCGCAGTAGGAAGAGGGCTGGGCGTTTTTGACGGCCTACCCGCCGTGGCAAAATATGGACTCATGGCCATCAGTGGCACCGGACCGCTCTGGTTTGTGCAACTGCTGTGGCTCCTGAGCCTGGTTCTTCTGGCCATCCGCGCATGGGATAAAAAGGACAAGCTCTGGAACGCCTGCGGCAAACTCAACATTGTCTGGATCATCCTGCTGGGGGTCCTGTTCTGGGCCAGCGCCCAAACCCTCATCAAGCACCCCCGCCCCGAGAGCGCCGACGGCCTTTTGAATCTGTATAAACCTGCCTTCTACCTGATCTCCTTCCTGCTGGGCTACTTTGTATTTTCCCACGAAGAAGTCCAACAGAAGATCAAGCAGGCGTGGATTCCCCTGCTGGGCTGCGCGGTGGTAGCCGGAACGGTGCTCATCGTCACAACCTTCGGACAGGACAACACCAGCGCCCTATACATGAGCAGCCCCCTCAACTGCCTCTACGGCTGGCTGGCCTGCCTGGCCATGATGGCCTGGTTCCAGGCCAAGTTCGACTACACGGGTAAGTTCGCGGGCTATATGACGCGCACCAGTTTCGGCCTCTATGTAGTCCACTATCTGGTGGTGGCCAGCCTGGGCTACATGATGAAAATGTACACCCAGCTGCCTCCTGTAGCCATGTACGTGATCCTTACCCTAGCGGTCTTCACCCTCTCCCCTCTCCTTTACGAAATCCTGCACCGCATCCCGTTCATCCGCTGGTGCGTCCTGGGAGAGAAAAAAGCCTGATGCCTTATGAAGAGAATTTTCGCCCTGTTGCTGCTGGCAGGCAGCGTCATAGCATGCACCTCCACCGTGGACCTCTCCGGCACCTGGGAATTTACCCTGGATCCTGAAGGTACCATCCAGGCCGATGCCCCCTTCGGGGAAACCATAGAGCTCCCGGGCACCACGGACCTGGCCGGGAAGGGAGTGGAGCCCGGCGCCGAAGTGGAAACCGCCCGCCTCACGCGGCGGCATTCCTACGCAGGCAAGGCCTGGTACCGCCGGACGGTGGACATCCCAAGGGCTTGGAAAGAAGAGGAGTTAATCCTGTTCCTGGAGCGTACCAAAGCCACCACTCTCTATCTGGACGGCGAACTCATAGCCTCCTGCAACGACGTCTCCACCCCGCAGCAGTATGCCCTGGGCCGTATTAAGCCCGGCCAACACACAATCACCCTTTGCATAGACAACGCCGGCGGCGTACCGCAGGGCGTCATCCGCAGCTCACACCTGTATTCGGAAGACACGCAGACCAACTGGAACGGCATCATCGGCCAAATGGAAATAAGGCCGATAAAGGCCGAAGAAGAGCGCCCGGCTTCTTCTATGCCCCGCCTGGAAATAGTGAACGGCCAGTTCAGGGCCGACGGGCATCCCGTCTTCCTCCGCGGCAAGCACGATGCCTGCGTATTCCCCCTCACGGGCCATACGCCCATGGACAAGGAATCCTGGCTCAAGTACTTCGGGACCTGTAAGGACTATGGCTTCAACCATGTCCGTTTCCACTCCTGGTGCCCTCCGGAGGCCGCTTTTGCCGCTGCCGACGAGCTGGGCATCTACCTCCAGCCCGAGCTCCCGTTCTGGGGCACGCTGGAAGGGGAAGAGCTCATTTCCTTCCTCCGGAAAGAAGGCCTCAACATAGTTAAGACCTACGGCCACCATCCTTCCTTCGCACTCTTCTCCCTGGGCAATGAACTGTCCGGTGAAGAATCCGTGATGCAGGACCTGGTGGAAACCTTCCGCGCCGCCGCGCCGCAAATCCTCTATACCAACGGCACCAATGCTTACCTGGGCTACAAGGGCTATGTGGAGGGAATGGACTTCCTGGCTACCTGCCGCACCGCCGGAGAGGCCTATGGCAAGTTTAACACCCACGTACGCACCTCCTTTGCCTTCTGCGACGCCCTGGAAGGCGGCATCCTGAACCACTTCCATCCCGGAACCCGGATGGATTTCTCAGAGGCCCTCGAAGCCTCCCCGGTTCCCGTCATCAGCCACGAGACGGGGCAGTTCCAGTCCTATCCGGACTACGCGGAAATAGACAAATACAACAACAGCCCGCTGGTGCCCCGCAACCTGATGGAATTCCGCCGCAGGTTGGAGGAAGCCGGGATGGGCGACCAGGCGGAAGCCTTCCACCGCGCATCCGGAAAATGGGCCGCGCAGCTGTACAAGGCCGATATCGAAATGTGCCTCCGCACTCCGGGCCTGGGTGGCTTCCAGCTTCTGGACCTGCAGGACTATCCCGGGCAGGGATCGGCCTATGTGGGCATTCTGGACGCCTTTATGGACAACAAGGGCTATGTGTCGGCAGACGAGTGGCGGGGCTGGTGCAGCGACATAGTCCCGCTGGCCCAGTTTGACAAATACTGCTGGAGTACCGACGAAACCTTCCGGGCCCATCTGGCCCTGGCCTGCTTCAGCCAGGAGCCCGTGACCGGCATCGAGTGGACCCTCTCGTCCGACCTTTCCGGACGGCTGGCCGGCCCGGCGGGCGAAGGACTGCTGGAGGCGGGAGACATCGAAATCGACCTTTCCGGCATAGACGCTCCGGCGCAACTGGAGTTCACGGTAAGAGCCCGTACCAACGACGGCTTCCGGGAGAACAGCTGGCCCATCTGGGTCTATCCGGCAGGCAACGAGCCCGACAAGAGCGGAATACGCATTGTCCGAGAGCTGGACAAATCGGCCCTGCAGGCCCTTCTGGCAGGAGAATCCGTGCTGCTGATGCCTTCCGAAACCGCCGACACCGTGGGTGGCCTCTTCCAGACGGATTACTGGAACTACCGCATGTTCCGGGACATTTGCGTGAATATGGATAAGCCGGTTTCCCCGGGTACGCTGGGGCTCCTGACGGACCCGGCACATCCACTGTTCCGGGAGTTTCCTACTCAGGAGCATACCTCCTGGCAGTGGTTCCCGGTGGTGAAGGCTTCGCATCCCATGATTCTGGATGGTCTGAAAGGCTATCGGCCCCTTGTGCAGGTAATCGACAATGTGGAGCGGAACCATCGCCTGGGGCTGGTGTTTGAGTTCAAGGTGGGGAAAGGCCGCCTGATGGTCTGCTGCGCCGACCTGGATCAGGTGACCCGGTGGCCGGAGGGACGCCAGTTCTACCGCGCCCTGGTGGATTATATGCGCTCCCCTGCCTTCGCTCCCACTACGGAGCTTACTCCGGAAGAGTGGACCGCTTTTTGCGTTTCCTCCAAAAATTGACTAAATTAGAGGGCACAAAACTATTAACCTATGCAAAGAAGAGATTTCCTCCGTTATTCCGCCCTGGGGGCAGCCGCCAGCGTGCTGCCTGTCCATGCCCTGGGCGCGGCGCCCGCCGCTGCAGGCAGTAAGAAGACATCGGCCAATGCCAAAATCCAGATGGGCTTTATCGGCCTGGGACAGCAGGCCATGTACCTTTTGAGCAGTTTCATGTCCATGGACGATGTCCGCGTGGTGGCCGGCTGCGACGTCTACGATGTCAAGCGGGACCGCTTCGTACGCCGGGTCAAGGACTATTACGGCAAGAAGGGAGAAAAGAAGGTAAAGGTGGATGTCTATGAGGACTACCAGGATCTGCTGGCCCGGCCCGACATTGACGCCGTGGTCATCGCCACTCCGGACCACCAGCATGCCATCATAGCCATCGCCGCCTGCAAAGCCGGGAAAGACATCTATCTGGAAAAGCCGGCCACCCTCACCGTGTACGAGGGCCAGCAGCTGGTCAAGGCCGTGCGCAAATACAACCGCATCCTTCAGATGGGCTCCCAGCAGCGCTCCAGCGAAGAATTCATCCATGCGGCCAACCTGGCACGGGAAGGAGAACTGGGAAAGATCCATAAACTCAAGGTCTATGTGGGCCGCAACAATGTGAATCCCTATACCGCCGCCCCGGTTCCCTGCAAGCTTCCGCACATGGAAGTGCCGGCCGGCCTCAACTGGGACAAATGGCTGGGACCTCTTCCGGAGAGTGTCTATTACCATTCAGACCTGGACCCCATCGTCAATGAAGAGCACGACGAGCAGCTCTGGGGTGCCTGGCGCTGGTATTCTCCTTCTGGCGGCGGCCTCATGACAGACTGGGGTGCCCACATGTTCGACGTAGCCCAGTGGGCCCTGGGCAAGGATGGAAGCGGCCCTGTGGAAATCATCCCTCCGGGATACAGTTTCTACGACCATCTCACCTTTAAATATGACAACGGGGTTGTGGTATCGGAAGAGCCTTTCGACGGCACCACGCCCGGCGTACAGATCTATGGTGACGAAGGCTGGATCAAGGTGAGCCGCGGCAAATTCGAGGCCTCCCATCCCAAGTTCAACCTTCCCGAATCAAAGGACGACGCCGACGTACCTTATGAAATCAAGGCCGGCCACCACCGTAAGTTCATCGATGCCATCCGTTCCAGGATTGACCCCAACGTCCCCATCGAGGTGGGTCATTCGTCCTGCACGGTATGCAACCTGGGCAACATAGCCATGGCCCTGGGGCGTCCTTTCATTTGGAACCCCATTGTCCAGAAATGCATGCATGATGAGGAAGCCTCCCGCCTGCTGCATTACACCTATCGCCCCGGCTACGAGAAGCTGCTGGAGGTCTAGGTACAGCTAGGAAAGAAAAGCCAATATCTCCTGCAAGGCGGAAACGGCAAAAGCCTTTTGCTCTCCGCTTTGCAGGTTTTTGATATTCACCGTCCCGGCCTCGATCTCCGAACTTCCGTTGATGGAGATGAAGGGGATGGCCTTCTTGTCGGCATAGTCGAACTGCTTCTTGAGCTTGGTGGCTTCCGGGTACACTTCCACGGCCACGCCGGCCCCGCGAAGGGCCTTGGCCACGGGCAGGACATAGCGGAGCTCATCGGCCCCCATGACGGCGAAAAGGAGCGTGGTGGCCTGCTCCAGGTTGGCCGGGAAGAGCTCCAGACCCACCAGCACGTCGTAAATGCGGTCGGCACCGAAGGAGATGCCCACGCCGGATAGATCCGGGAGGCCGAAGATGCCTGTGAGGTTGTCGTAGCGGCCGCCTCCGCAGATGCTGCCGATTTCCCAGTCCAGGGCCTTCACTTCGAAGATGGCGCCGGTATAATAATTGAGGCCGCGGGCCAGGGAAAGATCCATCTCTACAGGGGCCGATATGCCGGCGGCGTCCATGAGGCCGAAGAGTTCTTCCAACTCCCCGAGGCCCTTGAGGCCGATTTCGGACACCACGCCCGAAGCGCTGCCGCCGTTGAAAAGGGCCTTCATGGCGGCGAGTTTCTCCCCGAAGCTGCCGGAAAGGGAAAGGATCTGCTCGATGACGGCAATGCCACCGGCTTCCAGGCCCTTATCGGCCATCTCTTCTTTCACTTTCTCCAGGCCGATTTTGTCCAGCTTGTCGATGGCGACGGTGATGTCCACCACCTTGTCGGGAGCGCCGGCAATCTCTGCGAAGCCCGTGAGGACCTTCCTGTTATTGATGTGGATGCACACGCGTACACCCAGCTTTCCAAAGACGGTATCTACCATCTGCACCAGTTCCAGTTCATTCACCTGGGAGCGGCTGCCAATGACATCCACGTCACACTGGTAGAACTCACGGTAGCGGCCTTTCTGGGGACGGTCGGCCCTCCAGACCGGCTGGATCTGGAAGCGCTTGAAGGGAAAGGAAATCTCGCTCTGGTGCTGCACCACGTAACGGGCGAAAGGCACGGTAAGGTCATATCTGAGACCCTTTTCGCACACCTGAGGGGTCAGGGGCTTGTCAAAGTCCACGCTGCCGAAGGCGTCGCCGGAATTGAGGATGCGGAACAGGAGCTTGTCCCCTTCCTCGCCGTACTTGCCCAGCAGGGTGGAGAGATTCTCCTGCGCCGGAGTCTGGATTTCCTGGTATCCGTAAGTGCGGAAAACGCTGCGGATGGTATCGAATATATAGTTGCGGCGGGCCATCTCTTTCTGGCCGAAATCGCGGGTTCCCTTGGGGATGGAAGGCTTCTGAACAGACATCTTCAAAAATTTTTCCAAAGTTAGTAAAAAAGTGTTACATTTGTAATCCTAACGCGAGATTAGCTCAGTTGGTAGAGCGTTGGCTTCCCAAGCCGAAGGTCGCGAGTTCGAGACTCGTATCTCGCTCCATAGCACTCCCCTTAACCCGGGGAGTGTTTTGCATTAACCACAGATTAACATGGACAAAAGAATAGCACTGAACCCCAACGAGGTGGTGGCTTTCCTGGAAAAAGCCCCGGAAACCTTCACCCGTGAAGACATGCTCTCCTTCATCGAAGAGAAGGGCATCCGCATGATCGATTTCATGTACCCCGCCGAAGACGGCCGCGTCAAGACCCTCAACTTTACCGTAAACAGCCTGGCCTACGCAGAGACCATCCTCACCGAAGGCGAAAGGGTGGACGGCTCCAGCCTCTTCCCCTCCTTCATCGAGGCCGGCAACTCGGACCTTTATGTAATTCCGCGCTACCGGACGGCTTTCGTGGACCCGTTCAACCAGATTCCCACCCTCTGCTTCCTCTGCGGCTTCTACGACAAGAGCGGCAAAGCTTTCGACTGCGCCCCGCACGCCACGCTCATGAGGGCCGAAAAGGCCTTCGAGGCCTCTACCGGCCTGCAGTTCGAGGCCATGGGAGAGCTGGAGTACTACGTCATCTGCGATGAGGACGACCTCTTCCCCGCCACGGACCAGAAAGGTTACCACGAGAGCGAACCCTTCGCCAAACTGAACGACTTCCGCCGCGAATGCATGGACCATGTAGCCAAGACGGGCGGCCAAATCAAATACGGGCACTCCGAGGTGGGCAACTTCACCCTGGACGGCAAAATCTACGAGCAGAACGAGATAGAGTTCCTCCCCTGCCCCCTGGACACCGCGGCAGACCAGCTCCTGCTGGCCAAATGGGTCATCCGCAACCTGGCTTACCGCAACGGCCTGGACGTCTCTTTCGCACCCAAAATCACCACGGGGAAGGCCGGCAGCGGCATGCACATCCATATGCGCCTGATGCGTGACGGCCGCAACGCCACCCTGGGGGCCGATGGAAAGCTCTCCGAGGAAGCCCGCGCCGCCATAGCCGGGCTCATGACCCTGGCACCGTCCATCACGGCCTTCGGCAACAAGAACCCTACCTCCTACTTCCGTCTGGTGCCGCACCAGGAAGCCCCTACCAACGTCTGCTGGGGAGACTGCAACCGCAGCGCCCTGGTGAGAGTCCCGCTGGGCTGGAGCTCGGGTACCGACATGTGCAGCGCCGCCAATCCGCTGGAAAAGCAGGCCGATCACGACACCACCGCCAAACAGACCTTCGAAATGCGCAGCCCCGACTGCTCGGCCGATATCTACCAGCTCATGGCCGGCCTGTGCGTAGCCGCCCGCAAGGGTCTGGAGATGCCCCGCGCCGAAGCCCTGAGGCTGGCACAGGAAACTTATGTTGATATGGATATCCACAAAAGTGAAAATGCCGCAAAGCTTTCCACTCTGCGCCAACTGCCCACCTGCTGCATGGAAAGTGCCGACTGTCTGGAGAAAGACCGGGCCGTCTATGAGGAGGCCGATGTGTTCCGTCCCCGCATGATTGACGGTATTTTGAAGGCGCTGAGGGCCCACAACGACGCCAATCTGCACACCGAAGCCAGGGGCGACACTAAACTAATGAGGCGCCTTGTAACGCAGTACTTTTATTGCGGATAGGACTTTTTACGCCTATCACTAACTATAAAAATTCACTGGCCGCCCGCAATCACTGCGGGCGGCCAGTTACTTAACCTAAACTTAAACTATGAAAAACTTCGCCACAAAAATAGCAAATGGAAATAATAAAACAAATTATTTGTGCCTAATTTTTGCAAATTTTAGCAATAAAAGTTTTTCACCGTACTTTTCAAAATCAATTCTAGCCTTTAAATCCGGAACCTGCCCGCTGATTTCAAGGACTTTTCCTGCCCCAAATCGATTGTGCTCTATCTGGTCTCCCACCCGGAAGCCGGACATGGGATCAGGGACGAAGTTGGCATCGATAATCGGAGGCTTGGGAGCCGATAACCGGTCGTTGCCGGTAGAGATGCGACGAACTGCCGGCTCGGAGGTTGGCTTGACCGGACGGGAGGGCATGGCGCCACCCGTCATTCCCGGCTTGACGCTTCCCGTCATTCCCGGCTTGACCGGGAATCTCTGACCGGACCAGCGGAAACCGCCTCCGCCAAAGTCCTCGTCGTCTATGGACGCGCGGGACTCGAAGTCTTCCTTGAGCAGCGGCTTGTCCAGATACTGCGGCGCCAGTTCCCGCAGGAAACGGCTGGGGGAATTGGATTCGTGCTTGCCGTTTCGCATGCGCGTTTGCGCGAAACTGAGTGACACCGACTCCTTGGCGCGCGTAAGGGCCACGTAGAACAGCCGCCGTTCCTCTTCCAGGTCCTGCGGGGTGAGCATCCAGCCGCCGGACGGGAAGAGATTCTCCTCCATGCCCGCCACAAACACGTACGGAAACTCCAGGCCCTTGGCTGTGTGAACCGTCATGAGGGCCACCTTGTTGTTGGTCTCGTCATCGGCCACGTCCACGTTGGAGAGCAGCGACACGTTTTCCAGATAGTCCGCCAACGTTACCCGGGGCAGCTCTGAGGTTGGCACCTCGGAGGCATCGGCCACAAAGCCCTCTTCCACCTGGGCATTGCGGAAATCTCCCTGCACCTCTTCCACGTATACCTTCACGCTGTTCAGCAGCTCCTCCACGTTGGCGAAGCGGGACTGCCCCTCCACGGAATTATCGGCCTTGAAGAAGAGATAGAGGCCGCTTTCCGAAGCCAGCGACCTGGCCGTATCGTAGGCATCCCCCTCCAGAGCCTCCTGCGAGGCCTTTTCCATGAGGGTGCAGAACGCGCGGATTTTGCCGATGGCGGCAGCCTTGAGGCCGAAATTTTCCAAATCCGGCAGGGCAGCGGCCTTGAACAGGGACACCTGCGCCTCGCGGGCGGCCAGGGTCAGGGCATTCAGGGAGGTATCGCCGATGCCGCGGGCAGGCTTGTTCACCACCCGCTTGAAGGACTCGTCGTCGTTCAGGTTCACCGCCAGCTTGAAATACGCCATCATATCCTTAACTTCGGCCCTTTCGAAGAACGAATTGCCGGAGTAAATCATGTAGGGGATGTTGCGGCGCCGCAGTTGCTCTTCCACCGCGCGGGACTGCGAGTTGGTGCGGTACAGGACGGCGAAATCTTCGTATTCGGCCCCCGCCATGCGTACGCGGTTAATGATGGCCGATGCAATCTGCATGGCCTCCTCCTGCTCCGTGAAGGAGCGGACGATATGGATCTTCTCCCCTTCCTCGCCCATGGAGACGCAGTTCTTCGGGATGCGGCCCTCGTTGTGGGCGATGAGGGAATTGGCGGCATTCACGATGGTACGGGTACTGCGGTAATTGCGCTCCAGGCGGAATAGGCGGGCAGTAGGAAAGTCTTTCTGGAAATTGAGGATGTTCTGGATCTGGGCCCCGCGGAAGCCGTAGATGGACTGGGAATCGTCTCCCACCACGCACAGGTTCTGGTGCCCGGCGGCCAGTTTGCGCAGGATGAGGTACTGGGCCATGTTGGTGTCCTGATACTCGTCCACCAGAATGTGGCTGAAACGGCCCGCGATGGCCTCCAGGGCCTCCGGGCTGCGCTTGAACAGCACGTTCATGTACAGGAGGATGTCGTCGAAGTCCATCACGCCCGCCTGCCGGCAGGTCTGGCAGTAAAGGGTATAGATGCGGTGGATTTCCGGCTTCTTGTGCTTGTTGTCTTCGTCCCGGTAACCGCCGGCTCCCTGCATATAGGGAGTAGGGGTTACGAGGTCGTTCTTGGCCTTGGAAATGCGAGAGAGCACCTCTTTGGGTTTGTAAACCTTATCGTCCAGATTCAGCTGCTTGATGCAGGTCTTGATGCAGCTAATGGAATCCGTGGTATCGTAGATGGTGAAGGTGGGAGGGAAGCCGATGGCGTCCGAGAACTCCCGGAGGAAGCGGATGAACACGGAGTGGAAGGTTCCCATCCAGAGCCGACGGGCCTGGCGTTCCCCAACCATGAGGGCAATGCGCTCCTTCATCTCGCCGGCCGCCTTCTTGGTGAAAGTCAGGGCGAGGATGCGCTCGGGAGGGACTCCCTGCTCAATCAGATACGCTATCCGGGAGGTGAGCACACGGGTCTTTCCTGACCCTGCTCCAGCCACGATCAACATCGGCCCTTCCACACACTCGACAGCCTTTTTTTGCTCCAAATTCAAATCACTCAAAATCTCCATGTCGGCACCAATTTATTGGTGCGAAATTAGCAAATTTTTCGTAACTTCGCGGAGTATTTTTGGAAATACACAAAACCTCTTAAATAATGTCAAACAATCTCGCTTTGAAAAAGGGTCTCAACATTCCTGTGAAGGGTGTTGCAGCCCCCGAGGTCATCAAAACCGTGGTTCCTGACATAGTAGCTGTAAAACCCACCGACTTCAAGGGTCTGGTCCCCAGACTGCTGGTGAAGGAGGGTGATGCAGTGAAGGCAGGCTCCCCCGTGATGGCCGACAAACAGCGTCCCGAGATTCTGTTCACCTCCCCGGTCAGCGGCACCGTGTGCGGAATCGTCAGGGGCGACAAGAGAAAATTGCTGGCAGTTCTGGTCAAGGCTGACGCCACCCAGGAGTTCGTGGACTTCGGTGCCAAGGCTCCCGCATCGGCCCAGGAAACCAAGGACCTTCTTCTGAAGACCGGTCTCTGGGGTTCCCTCATCCAGCGTCCCTACGGCATCATGGCCGCTCCGGACACCACGCCCAAGGCAATTTTCGTTTCCTCCTTCAGCACGGCTCCCCTGGCAGCGGATGCAGACTTCACCCTGCGTGAAGCCCTCACCGACATCCAGGCCGGTATCGACGCCCTGGCCAAGATAGCCCCCGTGCACGTTTCCATCTGCAAGGAGCGCGCCTCCTCTACCCTTTTCCACCGCGTGGAAAACGCCATGGTACACGAGGTCAGCGGTCCCCATCCGGCCGGCAACGTAGGTGTGCAGATCAGCCACATCGCCCCCATCCAGAAGGGCGAACTGGTGTGGACCATTTCTCCGCTGCACCTGGCTGCCATCGGCCACGTGGTCAAAACCGGCAAACTGGATCTTACCCGCAAGGTGGCTGTCACCGGTCCCGCTGCCAAGGCTACCGGTTACGTCGTAGCCCTTCCCGGTACTCCCGTCAAGTCCATCACCGAGGTTGAAGGCGACGTCCGCGTCATCGGCGGAGACGTCCTCACCGGCGAAACCCTGGGAGCTGATGGCTATCTGGGCTTCTTCAACGACCAGATCACCATCCTCACCGAGGGCCGCGAACGCGAGTGGTTCGGCTGGGCAAAGCCCTTCCGTCCCAAGGTGCACAGCTCTTCCTGGTGCTACTTCTCCTGGCTTACCCCCAAGAAGGAGTACGACATGGACACCAACCTCCACGGCGGCCCCCGTGCCTTCGTAGAGACCAAGTGCTTCGAAGACGTTACTCCCATGGACATCTTCCCCATCTACCTCATCAAGGCCTGCCTGGCAGGAGACATTGAGAAGATGGAGAAGTTCGGCATTTACGAAGTGCTGCCGGAGGATCTGGCCCTCTGCGACTATGTAGACCCTTCCAAGAACGATATCCAGGCCATTATCCAGAAGGGCATTGACCTGATGATCAAAGAAATGGCATAAGCTATGGCAGAAGAAATGAAACCCGGCCTTTTTGAAAAAGGCGGCAAGCTA
>JAEEGL012301798.1_pt1 | contig 16322 bp, 14 predicted proteins | sample 9134231 | NCBI WGS metagenome assembly JAEEGL01 (sample SAMN16246548, study PRJNA631951) | gut metagenome | biome: gut microbiome; feature: rumen; material: fiber-attached | host: Bos | place: Iran: Karaj | collected 2018-10
ACTGGGCAACCTGTTCATCTGGATTGGCCCGGTTATGCTCAACAAGATGCCCAAGCTGTGGATGTGCTGGGCCGTCTTCCTGGTTATCTGCCTCGTCGCCATGGGTGTGATGTGGGGCATGGTAAGCTGGCTGGAGCGTGTTACCGGTGAGAAGGAGTAATCCCGATACACATTATTATTAATATAATCACATGAGAATCTAGAAGATCTAGAATATCTAGGTTTTCTAGATTCTCTCGAATAAAAGACGATAATTAATCATGTTTGAAAACCAACCAAAAGGACTCTTCGCGTTGGCGCTGGCCAACACGGGCGAACGTTTCGGCTACTATACCATGATTGCCGTGTTCGCACTGTTTTTGAGGTCAAATTTCGGTTTTGACCCTAAATGGGCTGGTGAAATCTATGGTGATTTCCTCATGCTCGTGTATTTCCTGCCCATCATTGGCGGCATCATGGCCGACAAGTTCGGCTATGGCAAGATGGTCACCATCGGTATCATCATCATGTTCCTGGGTTATCTGCTGCTGTCAGTACCACTAGGCGGACAAACCGTTGCCATCGTAGCCATGCTGGCTGCATTGCTGCTCATCAGCTTGGGAACGGGCCTGTTCAAGGGCAACCTGCAGGTGATGGTGGGTAACCTCTATGACGACACCCGCTATGCCAAGCAGCGTGATGCCGGTTTCTCGTTGTTCTACATGGCCATCAACATCGGTGCCTTGTTTGCACCGACAGCTGCCGTAAAGATTACCGAGTATGCCCAGACGCACCTGGGTTATACCGCTCCTGGTGAGGCCTATCACTTCGCCTTTATGGTCGCTTGCGCCTCGCTTGTCCTGTCGATTGCCATCTATTACCTGACGCGCAGCACCTTCCGTCACACCGAGGGCGGCAAGAAGGTGGCCGCCAAAGCCGCCGAGGCTGTCAACGAGCCCGAACTCAGCAAGGAGGAGACCAAGCAGCGTATCGTGGCGTTGTGCCTCGTGTTTGCCGTGGTCATCTTCTTCTGGATGGCCTTCCACCAGAACGGCCTGTCTCTAACCTACTTTGCCGATGAGTTCACCCAGAAGACCGCAACAGGCGTGCACACCATGCCGTTTGACGTCATCAACCTGGTGATGATCATCTTCATCGTGTATGCCGGCTTCTCACTGTACGAGAGCAAGACCACCAAGGGCAAAGGCATATCGGCCGCAATCATCCTTGGTGCGCTGGCCGTGCTGGGTTACAAGTACACCCGCGCAACGGGCACCATCGACATTTCGGCTCCCATCTTCCAGCAGTTCAACCCGTTCTATGTGGTAGCGTTAACCCCCGTATCAATGGCTATCTTCACCTATTTGGCCAACAAGGGCAAGGAGCCGTCGGCTCCCCGCAAGATCGCATACGGTATGCTCGTTGCCGGTGCAGCCTTCTTCATCATGATGTTTGCATCTAAAGGATTGCTCACACCCAACGAACAGGCTGCCCTCGCCGCAAATGGCGAATTGGGCGCGCTCGTGTCGCCCTACTGGCTCATCTCGACCTATCTGGTGCTGACCTTTGGTGAGCTGTTGCTCTCGCCCATGGGCATCTCGTTCGTGAGCAAGGTGGCTCCTCCCAAGTACAAGGGCCTGATGATGGGTGGCTGGTTTGGCGCTACGGCCATCGGCAACAAGCTGGTGAGCGTGGGCGGATACCTGTGGGGCGACCTGCCCCTGTGGGCCGTCTGGACCGTGTTCATCGCTGTATGCCTCGCAGCAGCCATCTTCATGTTCGTGATGATGAAACGCCTCGAGAAAGTTGCCAAATAACAAACGGCACAACGAGGCTATGCCTCGCAATACCCCGACAATGGGGCTGACAAAAAGCCGTGCAAAAATCCTTTTTTTTGGATTTTTGCATGGCTTTTTAAGGTATTGTTGTTAACTTTGTGAGTTGAAACAGAACATAACCATTAACAAACAAATATCCACTATGACTAAATTAGTTGACAGATTTTTGAAGTATGTGAAGTTCGACACCCAGAGTGACGAACTCACCAACCTGACACCTTCGACCCCTGGTCAGATGGTGTTTGCCAAGGAATTGGAAAAAGAACTGCGCGACATGGGTTTGAGCGATATCTCGCTTGATGACAACGGCTATCTGTTTGCCACCCTGCCCGCTAACACCGACAAGGAAGTGCCCACCATCGGCTTCATCGCACACATGGACACCGCCCCCGACATGAGCGGTCATGACGTGAAGCCCCGCATCGTTAAATATGAGGGCAAGCCCATCGTGTTGAGCGAGGAACCCCGATTCGTGCTTGATCCGCAGCAGTTCCCCGAGATGAATGATTATCTGGGCCAAGAATTCATTGTCACCAGCGGCGACACCCTGCTCGGTGCCGATGACAAAGCCGGTATAGCCGAGATTCTTAGTGCCGTAGAATGGCTGCAAGAGCATCCCGAGGTAAAACACGGCAACATCCGTGTGGGATTCAATCCCGATGAGGAAATCGGCTTGGGTGCCCATCATTTTGACGTAGAGAAATTCGGCTGCGACTGGGCTTACACTATGGATGGTGGTGCCGTGGGCGAGTTGGAGTATGAGAACTTCAATGCCGCCAGTGCCAAGATCACCTTCAAGGGCCTGAACGTACATCCCGGAGCCGCCAAGCACAAGATGCTGAACTCGATACGCGTGGCTCTGCAGTTCGCCACGATGCTACCCCGCTGGGAAACCCCTGAGCACACCGAGGGTTATGAGGGCTTCTATCACCTCATCAGCATGAAGGGCAGCGTAGAGGAAACAACATTGAGCTACATCATCCGTGACCACGACCGAACCCGCTTCGAGAGCCGCAAGCGTGAGATTGAGCACCTGTGCCGCAAAATCAACTGCGAGTTCCCCGACTGCGCAACCTGTGAGATCAAAGATCAGTACTACAACATGCGCGAGAAGATTGAGCCCGTTATGAACATCATCGACGTGGCCAAGCAGGCGATGGAGAATGCTGGCGTAACACCCAAGGTACAACCCATCCGTGGCGGTACCGATGGTGCCCAACTCTCGTTCAAGAACCTGCCCTGCCCCAACATCTTTGCCGGCGGCATGAACATGCACGGACGCTTTGAGTATGTGCCCATCCCCTCGATGGAAAAGGCCATGATGACCATTGTAGAAATCTGCAAGCTCGTAGCTGAAAAATAAAAATCGGACAAATTATTTGGCTGGTATGGTTTTTTGCCGTACCTTTGCACCGCTTTTTGGGAGATTCGCTAGCTCAGCAGGTAGAGCACATCCCTTTTAAGGATGGGGTCGTGGGTTCGAGCCCCACGCGAATCACTCAACAGGAAACGCAGTCCAAGCATGGGCTGCGTTTTTATTTCAAGCAAGTTATAACTTACTGAAAATGGGCTTTGACTGTGTGGATGCAGTCAAAGCCCATTCAATATTTTGGCACAATTCCGCTTAATAGCGAAACGGCATCTATCAGTTACCCAGAATAATGGAAATAGTCGAGTTTACATCGGCGATATTCACCTCATAATCGTCATTGACATAGGCACGGCCCAGGTATTCACTTGCCTCCTTTTGGCCAAGGATCACACCAATCAGGCAATTGATATCGGCGATATTCACCTCACGGTCACCATTGACGTCACCATCAATCCAGTCAATAAAGACGTGCTCATCAAGGTAGGACATGCGGCGGCGAATCCAGTCTTCAACATAGTCCATCTCGCTGCTCAAGTCAAGTTCTTTGCCAGCAAGATCAGTGTCACCACTCCATCGCGATTCCTCGCGCTCGGCAGCACCCGACATTTCCAGTTCATTAATTGCAGTACGGTAACGGTTCACCAGGTTTTCGGTATCGAGTTGATCTTGACGCAACTCACGATAACGGGCCACAACCTCGTTATAATACCACTTCATTTCCAACATGTCACACATGGGAACATGGCTGATCCAACCTGCAGGATAGCGCTCGGGGCTTACCATATCAGGCAGGTCTACATCGGGAGAATAGTTCTGTCCCAAGGAAATATCCAAATCCCAAGGCACCATAGTAAGGCGGGAATTTGTCCTGAAATCGTAAACACCGTAGTAGATGTTGCTGCACTCGTTGTCCAGCGCCTGCAATGCAACGATAAAGATATAATAGTCCATCATGACGGGCAAATCAAAGTAGTAGCCCATGCTGTCACGAATCGCATATTGAGTATCGGCACGGTTAGCAAACCATACAGCATCGGTCAGTGAGCGCCAATGGTAGGCCCTAACTTCATCGTAATCAGGATACTTGATTTCAAAGCCATCCCATCGCGTGATGACGGGGGATCCCTTAGGATTACTCATATTAACAGTGCGAGTCCAAGTGTCGGCTTTCCAAATCACGCCATGGAGGATAGCTTTATTCCTCTCATCCAATTCATAACGCTTGAGTTTCAACTGCTTGCGGTCGATGGGTTCACACATGTTATAAAGACCGACATACTCACCATTGAGCAGCACCTCAACCATCTGTCCACGTGAGCCGTTACGCACATTTGCCACTGAATCAGAGTACCAAGGCTTACGCGCCATGTCAAGCCACAGGTCCGAATTGATGCGATTGCGCACCCTCAGGAAATCAACCTGACCGGCATCCAAAATCCAGCTGTTGTCTTTGCGCAGGCCGAAGAAACGATGGTTGTCTTTTGTAGTATCCTCTTCATGAAGGAATTTAATGTGATAATTGCGTTTGTGACGGCCAGAATAGTTCGTGGTACCACCACGCCATTTCAGCTTGGCGAACATGGGCTCAGCAAATGCCGAGTCGGGCTCACTTACTGTTACATAACCTTGAGAATAAGAATTGCCAAACGTTCCGTTCAATTCAACCACAGGGAGCCAAGTGAAGGTGATGCTGCCCTCATACAGACTGTCACCCATCTGGGCTACAACGGCATACTGCTTACCGCCCTCAATTGCGGTAAACACGAAATTCTCTCCATTGGGGACCTCGACGCCTTCAATCGTCAGGCCGGCGATAATAGTGTCAGCATAGGTCACGGCCGCCGAAAAGTCTTCCCCGAAGAATGACTGAGGAATACTGCACAACCACCTGTTGTTGAGCGTATCCAGCGGAGCACGATGACCACCAATGTTCAAAACCTGTCCCCATGAGGCCATAGCTGTCAATGCTACCGCTAAAGCCAAAAGAACCTTCTTTTTCATCATCTTAATTACCTTAAGTTTTGATATTAAAATTTGTTGTTTCTGAATTTTGCCGCAAAGATAGTAAAAAGTTTTAAGAGACCATGTAAAAAACAGAAATGTTGTGTTTTCTATATAGGAAACCATAGGGCCAATTGGCTGTTATCCCTCTAGTTTTTGATGGTAACCAAGACTCGTGAAAGAATCAGAAAAAATATTTCAACAATTATTTTTGTTTTTTGTTTCACATCCGCTAAAAAACAAGTAACTTTGCTCTCTCTTATCACTCAACTTGAAAATCACTCGATAGCAATGAAAATATTCACCAACGATGGATTGCGTCGCATTGGCGACCGTACTGTGGAAAAAGAGGATATGACGATGCTCGACCTCATCGAGCGCGCAGCATCGGCAGTGTCCTATGAACTCATATCGCGCTGGAGAACATCCAAGCGTTTCGTCTTCTTTGCCGGCCCCGGCGACAATGGTGCCGATGCACTGGCAGTCGCCCGCATGATGTATGAGCAAGGTTACCGTCCCGAGGTTTATCTGTTCAACATCAAGTCGGCGCAGCTCTCGCCATGCTGTCTGGCCAACCGCGACCGCCTGTTGCAGACCGTTGGCGAGGACATCGACTTCATCGAAGTCATCCAAAACTTCTCCCCTCCCGAACTCGACGAGAACGATGTGGTTGTTGACGGCTTGTTCGGCAACGGCCTGCGCACCCCGCTCAAGGGTGGTTATACCGCACTGGTGCAATACATCAACAGCAGTGGTGCCTATGTGGTGTCCATTGACATACCATCTGGCATGTTTGGCGAGTGGAATGTCGGCAATGACCGCCGCAACATCATCCGCGCTAACCTGACGTTGACCTACCAGAGCAAACGTTTGGCCTTCTACTTCACCGAGAATGCTGACTTTGTGGGTGAATGCAAGGTCTTGGACATCGAGCTGGACAGCGAGAGCGTGGCACGCACGCCAACCGACTTCTACCTCATTGAGCGGGACGACGTACATGAGGTGATGCATCCGCGCAACCCTTTCATCAACAAGTATGACAACGGCACATTGTTGCTCATCGCCGGCAGCTACGGCATGATGGGTGCCGCCGTACTTGCTGCCCGTGGCGCATTGCGCGCCGGTGCCGGCCTGGTTACGGTGCATGCACCCCGCTGCGGCTATCAGGTGCTGCAGACCGCTGTGCCCGAAGCCTTGTTCGAGCCCGACCGCAACGAGCTGATGACCGAGGCCATCGACCTCCGTCACACCTACAGCGTTGTCGCTCTGGGTCCTGGTATGGGAGTCCACGATGAGACTCTCGAGGCCATCCATCACTTTATCATGAACTTCAGACGGCCCTGTCTGCTGGATGCCGATGCGCTCAACTGCATCGCACACCGCCCCATGCTGCTCAAGAGCATACCCCCACGTTCCATCATCACTCCTCATGCGATAGAGTTCGACCGCCTCTTTGGAGAGCACAACTCCGACGAGGAGCGACTCAAGAAAGCCATTGAAGTTTCCAAGCTCTACAGTATTACCATCGTACTGAAAGGACACTACACGATGACTGTCCGTCCTGACAGCAAGGTGTATGTCAACAGCAGTGGCAATCCCGGCATGGCGACGCCAGGAAGTGGTGATGTGCTGACAGGCATTATCGCTTCGCTTATCGCCCAAAATTACCCTGCCGACTGGTCAGTGGTGCTCGGTGTCTATCTTCATGGTCTTGCCGGTGACCTCGCCGCCCAGGAGCACGGCACCTACGGCATGATTGCCAATGATATAGTGGAGCACATCGGCAAAGCAATTATCGAAGTAATGAAGTAACCAACAAGGCAAATCCTCACTTCAGGTACTAATAAAAGGACCGACAGTCAATTGGCTGCCGGTCCTTGTTTAGTACCTGAAGTGGGACTTGAACCCACACGGCCGCAATGGCCAAGGGATTTTAAGTCCCTCGTGTCTACCGATTCCACCATTCAGGCTTGCGGTGCGGATTTCGGGTGCAAAGATAGTACATTTTGACGATATATGCGCCTTTTGGATGTTTTTTTTAGTTTTTGCCTTCTTCCTCCTCTATCACCAAATCCAGCAAAGGGATGTCAGGAAGGGCCTGCTGCAGGTTGTCACGCTGGACAGTAATCCGGTCCATAATGCGAGACAAGCGCGTATCAGCCTGAGGGATAAAACGGGAATTCCCCAAGTCACTCAAGGCGTTGAATGCTGTGTTCATGGTCAACTCATCGGGATCATAGGCAGGGTGATAGGCCTCCACGTCCTTATCTTTACCTGTCGAGACCACCATGAGCAATCCAGCACGGCGCAAGCGTTCCAACAATTTATCGGCCAGTGCGCCAGGCAAGCCATATTCAGTAATCAACTCACCACGCGTGAGCGCCGGTTGACGCTTCTTGAACCGGTGCGTTGCTACAGTGAGCACAGCAATCGCCATCTGGTTGGCATAGGTCTGTGAGATATCTTTGGCCTTATCTCGGTGTGCAAAACTGTCAATATTTTGCCAGGAATAGGTAATGACCGCTCCCGCCAGTGTAATCAGCCACGACAACTGCATCCACACCAGCACCAGTGGCAGGAATGCAAAACTGCCATAGATTGCATTGTACTTGGAGACATAAACCTGGCCGCTGACAAACAGCCATTGTACAACATGGAACATCGTGCCGCACAAGATACCAGCAAACAAGGCGCCCTTAAACCGTACCTTTGTATTGGGTATGAGAAAATAGGCTGCAGTGAAAATCAACCATGATATGACAATGGGCATCATGGCCAACAAGCGATGAATGACAGGCTTGAGATGATTGCCCCCGAACACATGTTGAACAGTATCACTCAGAAAGATGGAGATACCGGCTGAACACACCATCAACAATGGCAACAGCAGGAATAAGGCGGTATAATCAGTAAACTTGCGCTGCAATGTGCGTTTGGAGGAAATTCCCCACACATGGTTGAAAGTGTCCTCGACGTTGCTCATCAGCGAAACTAACGTCCATAACAGGAAAACGAGTCCAATGCCAATGAAAACGCCTTGCGAAGCATGAGCCAGGTAGTTGTCAACGTAGGTGAGCGCAGACGTCAACGCCTGTTGTTGAGCTGGGAAATAGCGGAACAACTCACTCTGCAGCAGATTCTGAAACCCGAACCCGCGTGCTATGGCAAACAACATGGCCAACGCAGGAACGATAGCCAGCACCGTGCTATAGGTCAAAGCGCAAGCCCGCATTTGCAGGTCACGGTCAAGAAAAGAGCGGACACTCAGGTTGACCACCTTGACAGCCTTTACCGACCACAAGGATTTAGGGTCTTCCCACACATCCACCGTGCAGTACTTGACGTTCTGAATGATGCGTTGCCACAGGTTCATTCCTGGCTGTCTGTTTGAGGTCATCAGCAGTTGTCGAGGGCTTCCTTGATCAAGTCAAAGATGCCGTCGATACTTCCAAGGCCATTGATAGCGCGGTATTTACCCTGCTCTTCATAGTAGGCTTTGAGCGGTGAGGTCTGGTTGTGATAGACCTCAAGACGCTTGCGGGCGGTTTCCTCGTTATCGTCGGCTCGACCACTCATCTGTCCCCTGAGCAGAATACGTCTCACGAGCTCGTCCTCGGGAACTTCAAGGCCCACAACAGCGTCGATGTGCGTGCCTCGGTCGGCAAGCATCTGTTCCAGTGCCTCGGCCTGTGGGATTGTACGGGGATAGCCGTCAAAGATGACACCCTGGGCCGCATTTTCCTTGTTTTCGTCAAGCACTTGTGCCAGCAAGTCGATGATGAGTTCATCAGGGACGAGTTGGCCCTGGTCGATGTAGCCCTTTGCCACCATTCCCAGTTCAGTGCCACGACGAATGTTGTCGCGCAGCACATCACCTGTCGAGATGTGGAAAAGATGGTAGTGTTCAATCAGTTTATCACTCTGGGTGCCCTTGCCCGAACCGGGCGCACCAAAAATAACAATGTTAAGCATAGTTCTTGGTTTGAAAGTTGGTTATATTATATAATGTAAAGATAAATCAGTTTTCCTTAAGGACATATATATCCGGCAGGTTGCGTGCCAAGCCGTCCAGGTCCAGACCATAGCCCAAAATGAATTTGCTGGGAATCTCAAAGCCCACATATTCAGGCCCCTTGCCCACAGTCAAAGATTCAGGCTTGAATAGCAATGAAACCATCTTGACCGACTTGGGATTGCGCTTGGCCAGTTCTTTGCGCAACTGCACAGCAGTCACACCACTGTCGATGATATCCTCGACAATCAGCACATTGCGGCCAGCGATATCCTCGTTGAGACCCATGATTTCCTTGACTTCACCCGTCGATGACATGCCCTTATAAGACTTGAAGCGGATAAATTCAATCTCGGCATCACGCAGGTCGCAAGCCCTGAACAGGTCGGCGGCAAAGATGAAGGATCCATTAAGGACACACAGGAACAATGCATTCTCATTTGCATAGTCACGCTTGATTTCCTGAGCAAGGCGACGCACTTGCTTAGCAATCTCTTCACGTCTGATATAAGGCTCAAACGTTAAACCCTGATAGGTAACTTCTTCCATAACTAAAGAATATAGGCCACAAAATTAGCAAAGATTATCGGGCCTCACAACATTTTAACTGATTAATGTTACAGCAAACGACATCAATGCACAATAGTTAAATTGTGTTAAATTTTGCCGCACAGCCATTGTCGGTCCAAAAATTGCATATATCTTTGTGATATCAAAACGATATCATTTTAATAAAACTAAATATTAACTTTTCAACTTTATCTGTTATGGAAACGAAGGAATTTAATTTTAAAGGTGTGATTCTGAACGGCTTCTTCATGCTGTTTGTTGTTATCCTGTTACCGATTCTCGCTGTATGGGGCATCTACAAGAGCATCATGCTGTACGATATTCCCGGGCATGGTTGGCAGCCCACGGCTCTACTCATTGTAAGCCTCTTGTTCATCATCGCCACCTTATTTATACTGGGCGGCTTCTTGATGCTCGAGCCAAACACTGCACGTGTGACCACCTGGTTCGGCAAATACAGCGGAACGTTTACACGCACTGGTTTCTACTGGATCAACCCATTCTACGGAACCAAGAAAGTCTCGCTGCGCGCCCGCAACCTGGATGCCGAACCCATCAAGGTCAACGACAAGGTGGGTAATCCGGTGATGATCGGCCTGGTACTGGTGTGGAGACTGAAAGATACCTACAAGGCCCTCTTCGAGGTGGATTCGCAGACGATGGCTTCGACCGATGGCAGTCTGAGTGGCAATACCAAAGGGTTGATGAGCGCCCTTGAAGACTTTGTGAGCGTTCAGAGTTATGCCGCTCTGAGGCAGGTAGCCGGCCAATATGCATATGACGACAACGACGAGGACACTAAGGAACTGACCTTGCGCTCAGGTGGTGACGAAATCAACGAGATGCTTGAGGGCAAACTAAACGAGCACCTGTCGCTTGCCGGCATCGAAGTCGTTGAAGCCCGCATCAACTACCTTGCCTATGCTCCCGAGATCGCTGCTGTGATGCTGCGCCGTCAACAGGCCAGTGCCATCATCACCGCCCGCGAGAAGATTGTCGAGGGCGCCGTGAGCATGGTCAAGATGGCCCTGGACAAACTCTCGGCCGACGACATTGTAGAACTCGACGAGGACAAGAAGGCCGCCATGGTGAGCAACCTGCTCGTCGTCCTGTGTGCCGACGAATCGGCCCAGCCCGTGGTCAACACCGGCACCCTCAACCAGTAACAATCACAGTTTTCAGTCATCAGTTGTCAGTTTTTCAGCTGCATCCGCAGTCAACTGACAACTGAGAGCTGACAACTGAAAACTAAAAAAAGCAGACTATGGCAAAGAAAGCCACCAAGAGTTTCATCCTGCGTGTCGATAGTGACACGATGGATGCCATTGAAAAATGGGCAGCCGACGAGTTCCGCTCCACCAACGGCCAGTTGCAGTGGATCATCACCGAGGCGCTGCGCAAGGCCCGCCGTCTGCCCAAGAAGAAACGTGAAACCGATAATCCCGACGACAATGAAACCAATGAATAAAAGAACGCTGACCATTGCGGTTCTTGCCATCATGGAGTTCCTCATCATGGCAATCATCATTGGATTGTTTGTGATGGGAAGAATCAGCGACATGACATTCTGGACCGCGTTGATTGTCGCGTGCCTGGCGATACCCCCTATCGTTTATCTCGCCACGCGCCGTATCACCGACGGCATCAAGAGCCCTCAGGAACAAGCCGCCTATGCTAACGACGACTTGAACCTGGACGAACTGATTGTGCCACGCACCCTTGAATCGACGATTTTCGAATTTTTCTCAATCGCTTTGCTCATCACAGCGTGGTATATCATCTTGTCCTCTCACGGTCCGTATGAAAGCATCCGGGATTTGGCCATCTTGACGATAGCAGTTGTATCACTGCTTGTCGAGGCTTATCTTCCGGTTAACTCATTCTTTTTCGGCAAGTTGAAGAACCTCGGGCAAGTCCAGATATCCACACGGCTCAAACGCACCCTGGCTGTGATTCTTGCAACCTATGCCGTCTTAAGAACCTGCGCATGTTTCAACACCCCTGTGCTGGGATATGTATTCCTTGGAATCACTGTCTTGACATTCATCGTGTTCCGAGTCATTCAACACAAAGCTAGATAAAAAGACGTTCCACGAATTATTAAAATGAGAAGATAATGAAACTCACAAATAAACATCAAGAGGAATTTGACATCAACAACGTCAAAATTCCGCGCACGATAGAATCGACCATCTTTGAGGCTGTTGGCGCCGTGTTACTAATTGCTGCTTGGGTCATCTCACTGGCCAAGCACCAATTCAGCGGCACTGTGGGAGAGCAGTGGCAGACAGGCATTATCGTCCTGTCCATTGCCGTTGTCGCTCTCCTCGCTTGCTCCTATTATCCACGTGCCATGAAGAACTCGCATCGGTTCACCAATTATAGCCAAGTGTTGCTCTCTGTTCGCATGTGCCGCATTCTGGCGATCGAAATTGCAGTGGCATTACTGTGCAATGCCATCTCGGGGGCTACTTTAACGCAACATCCCATTGCCCCTAAAATCTTCCTTGGCGTTGTCATCATTACGGCCATTGCGTGCGGCATCTTCATTCGCAGGGCAAAATAAAGGGCCTGCCTTCGATATGCAGCAATGAGCCCATTTGAACATATCTATCTGCGATGGCGCGACACCCTCAAGTTCTGCTTGTGGGGCGCGACCATCGCATTGGTATGCTTTTTGCCGTATAAGATCATCGTGAACAATTCCGGTACACAGCAATTGGTGCCCATGAGCGCTCAAGAGCGCGACAGTCTGATGACGGTTGGCGTTCCCCAAGGCATGTGCGACACACTGGTGAAGTATGCTGCATTTGATGTGCACTTCAACAGTGGACGGGGCATCGCTAACTGCGCTGCCTATGAACTCATCATCGACGAACTCAACGGAACAGCTGAGCGCAGTAACGAGTTCTTGACAGACTCTGGCGTGAAAGGATGCCCTTCGCCCCAGGATTACGCAGGCAGCGGCATGGATCGAGGCCATCTGGTACCGGCAGGTGACCTGAAATGGAACGTTAAGGCCATGCAACAATCCTTCCTGATGGCCAACATCAGTCCGATGCACAAAGCGCTCAACGAAGGCGGGTGGGCAAAGCTGGAGGAGAAAGTGCGTGAGTGGACAGCACGTGATAGCGCTTTGCTTGTGTTCTCAGGGCCCGTAATGACTGACAAAGACTCCACGCTGGCCAATGGACAGGTAACGGTGCCAAGCGCTTACTACAAGGTCATCATGGCGCCATGCATGAAGCCCACACGGGCTATAGCGTTCATCTACCCCAACGGACACAGCGGAGGACGACTGGAGCAATACGCCGTGAGCATCGATGAGGTAGAACGCCGTACGGGACTGGACTTCTTCCCCACTCTGCCGGCAGAGGAGCAGCAGCGGTTGGAGTCGCCCGTCAATCTTGACGCATGGGTTAATTAGACAATAGATATCAGATAATAGATTTGAAATGAGGCAGTTAGTGAAGATTTGGATTTTGACTTTTGCGTTGGTGATGGGCGGTGCCCTACCGCCGCAAGTGACAGGTGATAACGCCAGCACCACCCAGTGGTGTGCCCAAGCCAAGAGCAAGAAAAAGTCCAAGAAGAAGAAAAAGAAGGACAAGAAAAAGCCCTGCCGCATTGTAGAGACGCAAAATTTTGCGTCTCCGTCCAAGAAATCCAAGAAATCCAGCAAGTCCAGTGTATCTACCCTGGCAAGCGTGCCCACTATCGGCAAGACAGCAACTGCATCAGTCAGCCAGTCGGGCACAAACACGCTGATGGCCGTCAGCACCCCCAAGGGGATGTCCAACCAGGTGCTGAACTACAAAGCCATTAGGGTGAACTATAACCCGACGTACAGGATACCCAACTGCGTGGCCTATGAACTGACAGCGACAATGGTCGATATGGCCGATGCCCCAGGACACGAGACTCGCAAGAATTACAACTACGCCAAGGACAAAAATGTAAATTCATGTCCTGAGAACTGGGAATATCGAGGCAGTGGCTACAGCCGTGGACACATGGCGCCAGCAATGGACATGCGGTGGGATCAACTCACGATGTCGCAGTGTTTTTACATGACCAACATGTGCCCCCAGGACACCAAACTCAACAATGACCACTGGCGTGTGCTGGAAGAGAAAGTCCACCGTTGGGCCAAGCGCGACAAACGACTTATGGTCTATACCGGGCCCATCATGGGTAAAAATCCCAAGATGATAGGCAAAGACAAACAGAACATCGCAGTCCCCGACGCCTTCTTCAAGGTTGTTTATGCTCCAGACCAAGGCCGTGCCATCGCCTTCATCTACGACAACAAGCCCTGTCCCGGCAGCATCAGCAAGTATGCCGTCACCGTCGCCGAAGTCGAGCGCCGCACCGGCCTCACCTTCTCCAAATCCATCCCCAAACGCCAATGCAACATCACCGACTGGGAATGAGCCAGCCATCTTAACAACAACTGATCAGTCTAAGTTTACTGAGCAATCGCATTCGGGGTCTTCAGACTGATCAGTTGTTTTATTTGTTTGCGAATGCCATCCATTAAATCCAGCTAATTGGCCGACAGCAATCGAGTGCGAATGCCATGTTGTAAAAGTTGTTCAAGTTGTTTTTGATTTTTCAGTTGACTTGCTGTAACTTTGCAGCGATAAATAAACGAGATATGAAGAAGAAACAGAAACGGAATCTATACTATGTGCTGGCAGCTGTGCTGCTGGGACTGGCTGGGTATCATGGCTACCAAAAGAACGGTTTCTACAAGAGTGCCTATAACGAGGAACTGCCCGTTGAGCAGACCACTAACCATCAACAGGACAAGCAGGAAGGCAAGGAGTACAAATCAACAGGCGACGCGTCACTGCTCGATGTGAAGCTGCCGGAGCGCCTCGAGAACCAGACGGTGCGCTACAAGGCGATTGTGGTATATTTCAACAAGTATTACCGTGTGCCCAATTGCGTGGCCTATGAATTGACGAGCACCATGACGGCGATGGCCGATTCACGTGAAGCCGAAAACCGCGCGGACTATAAATTTGAGCGCGACTATGACGTGAAGGGTTGCCCCGACTGGTGGGACTACAAGGATAGTGGTTATACGCGTGGCCACATGGCACCAGCGATGGATATGCGTTGGGACAAGACCGCGATGGAACAGTGTTTCCTAATGACCAACATCTGCCCGCAACTCGACGAATTGAACGATGGCGAGTGGCGCCACGTCGAGGAGGCGGTACACAAGTGGTCACGCACGGCAAAGAGGCTCATTATATTCACAGGGCCCATCTTCTCCAACAACATGAAGCGCATAGGCAAACATGATGACATCGCTGTGCCTGAGAGCTTCTTCAAGGTGATTTATTCACCCGAGCAGAACCGCGCCATCGCCTTTGTGATGGAAAACAAGTATATCCCCAACAGCTGGACCAACTATGCCACCACCATCGACAAGGTGGAAGCACTCACAGGCTATGATTTCCTCGCCGCCCTAGAGGATAACGTCGAGAACGTCATCGAGAGCAAAGAGAACATCAAGAACTGGCCCGCTTATTATCCCCGACGATGAACAGCATTGAGTTGACAAGTTATTCAGGCGACACCATCTGCGCCGTCTCCACCCCATCGGGGCGGGGCGGTATTGCCGTTATCCGCGTAAGCGGGCCCGAAGCGTTCGACATCGTGCAGCGTTGCTGGCAAGGCAAGCCACTGGCTGATATGACCTCACACACCGTTCACTTGGGACACATAGTCGCCAACGACGGTGACCTGCTTGACCAAGTAGTACTCACCGTGTACCGTGCCCCCAATTCGTTCACGGGCGAGAACGTGGTGGAACTGGCCTGCCATGGCTCAACATGGATCCAGCAGCAAGTTATCCAAACGCTTATTGACGCCGGCTGCCGCCATGCCACAGCGGGCGAATTCACACGCCGCGCCTTTGCCAACGGTCGCATGGACCTCTCTCAGGCCGAGGCCGTTGCTGACGTCATCGAGGCACAGTCGCGAGCCGCCCACCATGTGGCGATGAACCAGATGCGAGGACGCTATAGCGACGAGCTGAAAGGCTTGCGCGATAAACTGTTGCACTTCGTCGCACTTATCGAGTTGGAACTGGATTTCAGCGAAGAAGATGTCACCTTTGCCGACCGTAGCGAAGTAATCGCTCTGGCACGCGAAATCCACCTCCTTATCAGCCGTCTTGCCGACAGTTACCGCGACGGTAACGCCATACGCAACGGCATACCCGTCGCTATCGTCGGCCAGACCAATGCAGGCAAATCTACCCTGCTGAATGCCCTGCTGCGTGACGACCGCGCCCTGGTGAGCGACATCCACGGCACCACGCGCGACACCATCGAGGATACCGTGATGATGTGCGGCACACTGTTTCGCTTCATCGACACGGCAGGCATCCGCCAGTCGAGCGACACCATCGAGATGATGGGCATCGAACGTTCCTGGCAGGCTATCGATAAAGCCAACGTCGTGTTATGGGTTGTTGACGTCACCAGCGCCGACACCAGCATGGCCCATGACATCCTGACCCGCTGCGAGGGCA
>JAEEGL012411781.1_pt1 | contig 16322 bp, 12 predicted proteins | sample 9134231 | NCBI WGS metagenome assembly JAEEGL01 (sample SAMN16246548, study PRJNA631951) | gut metagenome | biome: gut microbiome; feature: rumen; material: fiber-attached | host: Bos | place: Iran: Karaj | collected 2018-10
CTGTACACCCGAATGTTACAACTACCACAGGGTTTGTTATCACAAGTTTTCTGCCGCGACTGGCGACGCCAAATCATCGGACGAGCACAGAGACAGCAGGTTTAACGCAACTGCTTGTCGCCTCGTCTGCCAGGATTTGAAATGATGCAAACGAGGCCAAACAAACGTGTGTTTGTGACAACTCCCAGATCCATATTTTTGGTCATGGTTACCTCCTCGTTGCATATATTGAGATACATAGCTTATTTTTAGTATCACATTATAAATTGATGTGCAACATTTTTTTTTGTGGGGGCAAAGCCCCCTACGGTGCTATCTCGCCGCTAGACGCGCATTCGCGCGTCTTTGCTGCTCGATACGCACCTACCCCCATTGCGGGGTGCCCCCGCAACGCCCCGTATCCGGGCACAAAAAAAGCTGCAAAGCTTTTCACTTTGCAGCTTTTGAAGATCGGCAAAAAAAGAATTAATCGCTACCACCACTGAGGATGAAGTCGAACGGGTATTCGACCTGAGCCATGGAGCCACCCTTGGGTGCCGGGAAGCGCCAGTGCATAATGGAACTGGTGATGCAGTTTTCGACGTTTTTATTCTTCATCGTGGTTTCTTTGACGAGGGCTTTGGTGACCGAACCATTGCCAGCGATAATCCATACGACGGTGACTTTACCGGTGAGGCCCTTAATTTTGGCGACTTCACGCTCATAGCAAGCGCGGAGTTCACCGAAGTGCTGACGAACGATTTTCTGGATGATACGTTTGTCGATGGAGCCTGAAACCTCTGGGTTTTTCATTTTAACCTGAGGTTTTGCTTCACTGATGCTACCGAGGCCAAGCTGTTTTGAGTTACGGCCAGCGACCGCGATAGCGCCACCGCGTCCGCCACCGCCACCAGGGCCGAAACCGCCGCCGCCGAAACCGCCGAGACCAGCGCCACCGCCGCCGGCACCCGTTGTACCGAGGCCGTAATTGGCAGAAGCAGCAGCTGCATTGGCATCGAACGAACTCCAATCGAGATTATCCATATCAGCGGTATTCAAACCAGCAGCGAGCATGGAGGTCATGGCGTTGGACTGAGCGAGGAGACCGGTAGCCTGTGCAGCAGCAGAGGCTTCAGCCTTGGACATGACTTTACCATTGCTTGGGCCGGTACTGTCGCTGTTCGTATTTGCAGCGAAAGGCGTATCCTGCATTTCGCCGACATTATCGTCTTCTTGAGGTTCTTCTTCGGGCGGTTCTTCTTCGTCAGGCTGCTCTTCTTCGGGCGGTTCTTCGACAGGCTGTTCAACGACGACAGCGAAACGAGATGTGCTCATGATGCGGTCGACCATGAGTGCATCGACACGATCGGTGGAGAACAGAATGACCGAGAACAGTGCAAAGTGGATGAGGAGAGAAGCGAGGAGCGGCCCGTAATTGCTTGCGTTGAACGTGGTGAGCGGCGCAGCAATGGTTGCGGTCTGGACGTATCGAATGAGGATGGAGACGTCACCGAAAACGAATTTGGCGCGTACATCACCACTGACATCGCATGCCAGAGATCCTGGGGGCAGAATCTGATTTGGGATAGATGGCGTACTGAAATCGACCGAATTGCCTCTCTTAAATTCGATTTTGTTGTCGCCTTTGAGAATGAAGCCTTCGAATGCATTATTGAAGAGGATTTGCCAGTTGGCTCCGGTATAATAGGCGATGGTGATGGGGCGGCCGTTGTTCTGTGGGTCGACGAGATAGTTACAATCTTTTGTGACGCCGACTTTAACCATTTTGTCGGAAGGCTGATAGGATTTGACGCTGACGACGTTGGAGCGCCACAGCATGGCGATTTCGAGCGTACAGTTGCCAGAGCCTCTGGCCGACAGGAATCTTCTTTCGAAGCTGACAGCACGTTTTTTCTTTCGGATGATGGTTGGTCCGGCATTGCCGCCCGAGGAGAAAGCGCCGCCACCGAATCCGGATGCTGCCGCAGGTTTGCCGAAGCTTGCCGCAGCGGCTGCAGCAGGTGCTGCAACAGCGGCCATCTTTGCTGCCGAAGGTGTCTGAACCGCAGCAACTGCGGGTGCAGGAGCAGCATCAGCAGAGGCCATCTGGTTGGCAGCATTTTCGAGATCTTCGATGCTTGGAGCTTCCATTGCGACTGTTGCGCCGCCTTCCTCTTCGTCTTCTTCGATGCTGGATGATGCATCATCAAATTGCACGCGCACGGAGATCTGACCGAATTTAAGGATAGATCCACTGGAGAAAATGACGGGGTTGTTGGGATCAACTTTTTGATCGTTGACGTATGTACCGCCGGGTGTCATTCGATCAGAAAGCTTATACCCAGCGTCGGTTTTTTCAATAACCGCATGGGTACGGGAAACGCTTGAATCATCCAGGCTCAGCTCGCAGCTGGCTGTTTTTCCGATTCGAATTGAGCTGTCCACATCCAGTTCAATGATGCGATCGACTTCGCCACTTTGGCTTAAAATTTCAAACTTCATAAAATCACCTTAGGCAGGACATTACGCAGGTAATGTCATATTATCCAGGTATCTGCAGAACGTTATGTATTTCTATTTGACTAGAGTTCATCGACCGATTTACGCGTACTGCCGTCGAATTCATCGCGAGCTTTCACGAGGCTGATCTTATCATCGGCTTCTATCGTATCGATGGTTGTTCCATTGGGCATCATCAAATCGCCTTCGATACGGTCATCTTCGAACGTGATCGATTGCATCTTTTGTCCATCGTCTTGTGCGAAAACATTGCCGCAGCCCAGCATTAGACCAAAAAACGCTGCCAAACCAATGTATTTTTTCATCGTTTGTCTCCTTATGTTATTGGCAAATGTTGAAGTATGCGCGTACAGAAAAGCGAGTGATGCGAGCGTTTTAGTTAGAGTTCATCGACGGTTTTACGCATTTCGTCTTCGAAACCTTCGCGAGCTTTAATCAGGCTGGTGAGGTTATCGAGATCTTTAACTTCGATGTTTGTCTGATTGGGCATCATCAAATCGCCTTCGATACGGTCATCCTCGAAAGTAATCGTTTGCATTTCTTGTCCTTTGTCTTGTGCAAATGCGTTGCCGCATCCCAGCATAAAGCCTAAAAATGCTGCTAATCCGATATATTTTTTCATCGTCTGTCTCCTTATGCATTTGTCCTTCGGACACACGTCCATATTTTAATATAGCATTATTTTGCGTTCGTCTCAATGTTTTTTTGGGGAGCTCGGCAGGACTGTCGCATTCTATTTGGGCATGTTCTTTTCTGTCGCCCTTTCAGGACTGTCATCTCAAGCATCCATCATGTCTTTTTGAAATTACGCTACTCTCAAGTGTTTTTAGAATGCGACGCCCCTGGGGGAGATCGGAGGTAACTGGTAACTGTTCAGCCGTACATAAGCCTCGTTTGAGCTTGCATATCAATATCCCCCGGCAACGCCGGGGGATAAGACAGTTTTCTTTTCTCCTTCTCCCAATTTTTTGCCAGCCCAATAGGCTGGCAAAAAATTGGGAAAAGAAGAGGGGGAACGCTTTGATCCCCCGGTAGTCGCCTGAGGCTCCAACCGGGGGCTATTGATATTGAACGCCTAACTGCGTTGATTGTTGATGGCTAAATAGTTACTGTAACTGTTCAGCCCCTATGTCGGTATTGGTCTGCCCAAAAAAAAGAACCGTCAGACATCCTGGGGATGTGACGGTTCTGGAAAAATCAGTCAGACGAAACGTTCTCTATTTTTGGTCAAGTACAATGCGGTCTTTCAGGTTCATTGAGAAGTTGCTCTTATTATCCCGAATGGCTGCGAAGCTGTATTTACGTCTTGGTGAGAGCTGCTGTATCTGGCCACCGCGAATGAGTTTCGGGCTGAAATCGTCGCCTTCGTAACCGAAGAATTCCCATTCACCCGAAGGCACGGTTGTTTCGCCCTTCATATCCGGACAAATCATTTCGCCGACGCGGCGCAGGCAAACCTGAATCTCGCAGTCTTTGGTGAAGCTTATGATCGATTCACCGATTGATTCATGCAGCAGGACCGGATCCAGCTGCAATGTGCCGAATCCGTCTGGAATGATTGAGATTTGCAGCGGTTTTCGCTGTTCACGCGTGATGTAGTATTCAATGATGTCGCCGAACTGAACGGTTGCGATAGTCGAGGCGGACATGGAAGTCTGGCCGCCGGCGTCGATGCGGACGGAATAAGGTTTATCCGACATTGGGAATGGCTTGAGCGAGCAGTCTGTACCGCTGATAACCTCGGCTTCTTTTTTGAGTGCGGGAATATCAACTTCATTGTTTGCCGCTTTTCCCCAAAGGATGTGCATGTGTTTGGCAAATCCCGGTTTTTCGATGGTGAGGATATGTGGCATACCGAGAACGGCATCCGTAATGGCACCAGGGAAGTTTCCAACTACTCTGCCATCGAAAGTGACTCGCAGGCTGCCTTCCGTGATTGCCGGATCCATCAGTCTGAACTGGAACTGGCCTTTGGAATAGAGGGTATCTGAGACGAGTTTAATATCGATTGGGCCCGTTACTTCTGAGGTTTTATCGAATGTTTTGAAGTAGGGAACCATGCCATTGCCATAGGCGATTACGGTGTTGCGGTGTCCGGTTGCGAATTGTGCGGTGTTTCCATTTAGAATGACGCCATTGACAAAGACATCATCAGCGTTGCCGCGGTTAATTTGTACCGGATAGGTATTGAGCGGATCTGCGCGGATTGGCTTTGGTGCTGGTTTAGCTTCTTCCGGCGCTGCGGCTTCTGTCGTTTCTGGCGTTTCACTTTCGCTCGTTGCGAAATGGTAGATGACGCCAAAGAATCCGATGCAAAGCACGATGATGGCAATAATCAGTCCGACAGGAACCTTGTTTTTGGCTGCAGCTGCGGCTGATTCATTGTACATTTCCATCATCTCGCGCTGCTTTTCTCGCTGTCTTTCGCGTTCCTGCTGGGCTTCGAGCAGTTGCTGCTGTGCACTGTAGGCTTCGTATTCTGCGCGTTCTGCCGGAGACATACTTGCCAGGTAAGCTTGAAGCTGCTCTTCGTCAGTCATCTCGGGTTGTGCTTCTTCCTGCGGCGCGGATGGCACTTCGGGCACCATTTGCTGTACAGAGGATGGCGCTGGTGCTTGTGGTGCGACTGGCGGAATTGGTGCAGCTGGCGCAACAGGTGCAGCTGGCGCAACAGGTGCAGCTGCAGCAACTGGTGGCGGCGTTGGAATTGCGGCTGGCGGTGGCGGTAATTCTGTCTGGTTTTCGGCAGGGGCATCGGCTGCATCAGGCACCGGAACATCTTCCGATTGCTTTTCGTATGCATCTACCGGCGCAGAGATCGTTGCTTCTGCGCCTAATACTTCTTTTGCGACATCGGGGTTAACGTCCGGATTATGGTAGGCTTCCATGGGTGCCGCGATGGTTGCCTCTGCTTCGAGCATTTCTTTTGCGACATCGGGTTTGTTTTCTTCCGACTTGGGGGTGGAAACATCAACAGGGGCGATTTCGGAGGGAACCGCATTTGTGGACGGAATGCTGTCCCAGGCCTCCATTTCGGAGACTGCATTGAGCAGGTCGTTTGTGGAGACGACATCTGTTGGTTCATCGTCAGAGCGCTTGAATCCGCTTTCGATCAGCTTGGCATTTTCCTGTTTGATCACATTCTCTGCGGCGGATTCTTTGGGTTGCTGCGGCTTTGAGTCTGATTTTGAATCATCCTTTTGGGGAGCCAGGGATTTTGCCGATAATAAAGGCACTTTAGATACTTTTGATAATTTTGAACTGCCTAATGTTGGTAATTTAATCTGTCCGCTTCCAAGCTTGGGTGATTTTTTCTCATCCATTGTGTTTCCCCTTGGGTTTCGGCTTTTGCCACCTGAGCATATCTATGCGAATGTCGCGTTAAATCCGGTGATTCAGAATACCTGACACACAGTATGCGCGGCAAGATGTTCCTGTGGCGTGCGCATAATTACAGTATTATCCTGTTGTGGTCGCGTGGGATATGTTTTCAAAGCGATGATTCTGATTCTGTGACATCCAGATATAACCGGTGGCACATGGTTGTTTACAGAGAGACACTGCTTTGTGTGACAGATCCTGGTGAAGCCCACAACTGTGGAACAGAGCCGAATATTTTTTACTGCAAATCAGGCGAATGTTCAAATTTTATGGTTAGGTACTTTGTTTCACGGTAATGATTCAGCTTATTGTCATGAGCATCGTTTTGCGGTTTTTACAGGGGGAGTAATGCGTGAATAGTGAATCGTGAATAGTGAATAGTGAATAATTTAGTTAGGCGCGCCATGACGAGGCGCATACCACCAGCACGCTGAAGGCGTGCAATGATACAGCCCGGGGTGAGCGAAGCGTAACCCGGGGAATGAGAGATTGTGCGAGAATTGCGGCGGAAATGATTGAGTTATTTGGGTTCAACCGTTATAAGCCAGGGGCTTTGGGTGATAGCCGGCAAAGTGCAATGCTTTGGGCTGAAATCATCGCTATGATGTGGGAGACAAAGCGCAAAACAACGATCCCAAAAGGAGGGAATGAGGATGATTTTTGAATACGCACCACAGGGTGTTTGCAGCCGTCTGATGACGTTTGAGATAGAAGATGACCGTATTTTGTCGCTTCGGATCGATGGCGGATGCGTGGGGAATCTGCGCGGTATTGCGAGTTTGATCAAGGGAATGCGTGTCGAGGATGTCATTGAGCGGTTGGATGGGACATTGTGCAGGGGAAAATCGACATCGTGTCCGGATCAGATCGCGCGTGCGCTGAAATCGTATCTGGCGCAGCGCTCGGAATTGGGGGGAGGGGGATAAAAATGGTGACGCGTATGGCATGAAATGCCATAGCGGCACCGGGCCGGCGTATCGCAGATAGCCGGCCGGCAAAAAAGGCAAAAAAAAGGCGCCAGCCAAGCTGACGCCTTGAGTAGTGGGGATTTAGCGGCCACATCTTGAAGGAATGTGATACCAGTAATAACCGAGTTCGTCGCTCCAGTATTCGCCGTCGAATTTCCAATAGAGATGCTCGTCGTCGGCTTTGAGAGCCGCGTTGACTTCGGTTTCGAATTCGGCGAGTGCGTTTGGATCCTGTTCGCGTAATTCGGCGCGCTGGGCGTATTTTTCGGTAGTTTCAATTTCGATATCGAGGGCGGTATTGGAGAGACGTCGGAGCTCTGTCTGGAGGGCTTCGAGGCGTTGTTTGCCTTTCTTGCCGGTTTCAACGATGGAGAGCATGCGAGCGGCTTCGATGCCCTGGAGCATGTTTTGTCCGAGTGGTGTGCTGGCGATGGATTTATCAGCTTTGATGCGCTGCATTTCATCGTCGAGCATATCGATATAGGCGAGGCCGCGGAGGAGGTCACGATCCTGAACGGAGGCTTCGAGAACCTGCTGGAGCGTTGGATCGTAGGAATCCTTATCGGCTTTTCGGACCATCTGAAGGAATTCGTAGACTTCTTCGGGCTGGAAGAGTCGGCTGATGAGGGCTTCGACCTGTTCTTTGAGGGGATCGTAAGTGGCTTTATAGTCGCTGAGAATGTCGACGACGCGATCGTAGTGGCAGTTGGTGTAGTAGATGGTTGCCTGAAGCAACATGGCTTCGGGATAGTATTTATCGTTAAAGAAGGGGCTGTTGAGGGTGAGGAGGAGGCCGAGGGCTTTTCCGAAGTTATCGACGCGATAGTATGCCCAGCTGGCTTCGAAGAGGGATTCGAGCCACATGCTGCTTTTGCGCGAGAACGCATTGTAATATTTGAGGGAGGTGTTCCAGCTGTTTGCAGCTTTTTCACGTTCACCGGCTTTCCAGAGTGAGGAACCGACCTGATAGAAGACGCGAGCGAGTGCGGCGACAGTGAATTCTCTCAGGCGAAGTTCGTCGTTTGTGAGTGCTTCTTTTTGTGATTTGGCTTCCAGCCAGCGCAGAACTTCTTTGAAAGAATCGAGTGCGGGCTGACCTTTGCTCTGACGAACGTAGGTGACGCCTTCGAGGTAACGGGCTTTGGGATAGAACTCACTGGAATCGGCAACATGTCCGACGAAGAAAATGACGTCGTCGAGCTTTGACTGACGGTAAGCGGCCATACCGAGCAGGTAGCCGAGTTCCGAGAGCATTGAGGGCTGAATAGCGGATGGGAATTTATTGAGGTAATTGTCGTAGATGCGCGAATAGCGGCTGGGTTCGCCGGGGAGCGTACGACCGATGAGCACGAGATAATTCAATGTGTTCATGTATTCGGGTGCGGAGGTTCCCGACATCACGACCATATCGAAGTGATTGAGTGCGGACTGATAATAGCCGGCTTCGTAAAGGGCACGTCCGAGCTCATAATGGAGTTGCGGTGCCAATGCAAACGAAGCGTCATCGCCTTTTGAAACGACATCGTTAAGTATTTGCGCAGCTTGCAGATACTGTTTTGAATCGATGAGATTCTGAGCGTCTTTATAGCGTGCGTATGCTTCGGAGGACGTGTCGATTTTGACTTCGGCGGGTGCTGCAGCAGCGCTGCCATCGCCATCCGAACCGAAATCAAATCCGGCGTCGCCGCCACCAGACGCGTCATCGCCGAAATCAAAGCCCTGTGCCTGGGCGGACATTGGTGCAAGTAACATCGCAACTGCAAATAACGCTGTGCGCAAGCTTCGTTTTCCGTTCAAGTGCATATTAAGTCTCCATATGGCTCAGCCAGTGCTGACATACTATCCAGATTCCCGATAGTTATGGCGTTAAAATACGCCAATACAGTTTATAACACGTTTATTATCTGTTTGTCAATGCATGCGCGTATTCGTGCGTCGCTATTGGGTAACTGTTCAGCTGTACATAAGCCCGTAGGGCTTGCATATCAATATCCCCCGGCAACGCCGGGGGATAAGGCAGTTTTCTTTTCACCTTCTCCCAATTTTTTGCCAGCCCAATGGGCTGGCAAAAAATTGGGGAAAAAAGAGGGGAACGCTATGATCCCCTGGTAGTCGCTACGCGCCAACCGGGGCTATTGATATTGAACGCCTATGGCGTTCTTGGTTTAGCGCTGAATGGTTACCGCTATTGGTAACTGTTCAGCCTATAGCCATAAGCAATGTTTTTGTTGTTACGGATATTTGTGCGTTTGCAGGGATGAGGGATGGGGTGAGCGAAGCGTAACCCCGGGGACGATGCACAGGATTAGGGCATGCGTTCTTCTGAAAGTATCCAGTTGATACAATTTGATGCCAGCCAAAGTCCGAAGCTTCCGGTCACCGTAATCATACTGCCAAGCTGTGGGCGCCGCACGACTGCACCCGATTCGGGATCACTGGCATAATGCGACTGATCGATGGCGCGCTCGGTCGAATACACGCAGTGGATGCCGCGTTCAATTCCAAGTTTTCGCAAGCGTTTGCGCACCTCGCGGGCGAGCGGGCAAACCTCGGTTTGGGAAATATCACCGGACCGAATCATCTCGGGGTGCAGTTTGCGCGCTGCCCCCATACTGCTGAACACTTCGGTGTGATTTGCGCAGCACCACGCCAGCAAAGCCACTTTGGCATCAATCGTGTCGATGGCATCGATCACGGCATCGGGCTTGCGCTGGTCGCTTTCGAATGCGCATCCGACGCACCCGAGGTTTTCTGCACCAATCAGTTCGGCGCGACACTCGATGTCGAGCCTGGGATTGATTTCGAGCAAGTGCTCGCGGCCAACCGCAACCTTGTCGCGCCCTACCGTTGCCGTTGTTGCACCGAGCTGTCGGTTGATATTTGTCACTTCATACCGATCGGCGTCGATAATTCGAATATGCCCGATACCGCTGCGCACCAGTGCCTCCGCGGTAAAGCTTCCGACAGCGCCATATCCGGCGACGACGACATGCGTATCCGCCAGCTTCGCAAGCGGCTCGTCTCCAATTAGTGCGCGCACACGCGAAAAAATGTTGTCCATACAAACCCCTTGTCGGACACAAAAAAGCCTCGCTGCATGAACATCGTTCACGAGGAGGCTTTTGCAAAAACGTGATGGCCGTGTATTACGGCAGGATGATGTTGATTTCGACGCGATCGTTGAGTGCGCGGTTTTCTTTCTTTTTCTCGTCGTATCTTGGGGCTTCTTTACCCTTGGCAGTGGTGACGATACGTTTGTAATCGACGCCCTGTGTGACGAGGAAATCGCGGGTGGCATCGCAGCGGCGCTGGCTGACTTCGTAAGCGTTTTTGCCCTTGGTCTGGGTGTAGCCTTCGATCATGATTGTCGTATCGGCATATTTGTTGGCGAGTTCAGCAACGCGTCTCAGCGCATCCTGTTTAACCGGGAGGATATCGGTTTTATCCTTCTCAAAAGCGGATGCGAGAACGATCACAGTGCTCTTGAGATCGGTGAAAACGTAGCTGGGGCCGACGATCGACTGAGCTTCTGTAAAGAGTGCTTTCTGGCGTTCTGCGGCAGCAGCAGCCTGCTGTTTTTTATCGAAATCAGGCTTGGCAAGGTCGTATGCTTTGACATAGAGCAATCTTGCTTCTTCGGCTGCAGCACCTGCGGGCGCTCTGTCGCCCTTGGAGGCTTTTTCCTGAGCGTCTTTAATTTTGGCTTCGGCCTGGTCGAAAATTTCTTTTTGTGATTCGTTCGCTTTTACGCCAACGGCTTTTTCGCGTTCGATTTTGGCGAGCTGGATACGCTGTTCCGCATTGGCCATATCGGAGCTGGCGATATTTTTCTTGATGAGCGCGATGCTTTCTTCGAGGCCGGCGCGAGCAACTTCAAGTTTTTCCAGCTGTGCATTGAGATCACGCATTTCGTCTTCGGCTGCGGCTTTGCGATCCTGAGCTTCGATCATTTTGGACTGCGCACGCGCGGTAGCGTACTGGCGCTGTCCGAGGGCTGCATAAGTTCTGGCTTTTGCCTGTTCGCCGTCCTGCCACGAATCAATTGCCTTGTTCGTGAGGTCGGTGCATCGTTTATAGGCATCCGGAGCATTGCCGTTGATGGCAGCGGCTTCGTCACTTTTGCGCAGTTCTTCGAGCTGTGTGAGCTCTTCGGGCTTTGACTGAGGACCGCATGATACGGCCATTGCAGCCATCACGAGGCACAAAATAAGACTGATGAGATGGGTACGTTTCATTATTTATCACTCCTTCTTGTTATGCCTGTGATTTACTTAACATTTGCGTTGTTAAGCTGTGACTGAAGCAGTTCTTTTTCAGCGGTAAGCTGCTGAACCTGAGCTTCGAGTTTGCCATATTCAGCCTTGAGTGCTTTGAGCTTTGACTCGGCTTCCATGGCTTCACCCATGGCAACATCGCGAGCCATTGAGGCTTCGACGAAATCGACATAGACGCCGATCTTAAGTGACAGCGCTTTTACCTGGTCGACTTCTTTTTTTCCGATCAATATCAGTGACTCATCGATCCAGCTGGAAATCTGGGACAATTCGCTGTTATAGCGAGTGGTTTCACCCGTTTTAATTTTATCCATGCGATTTTGATATTGCTTGATTTCTTCGCGATAGACATTGATTTCCTGTGCAAAGACCTGGGTGGCAGGAATCGATGCCAACAGTAGTCCAGCCGCCAGAGTGCGTCCGGAGAGTTTCATCCAGTTTGTCATTCTTATTCTCCTGAAGTTTCGCCATACACCCATTCGCCCGACAATCCGGACATCTCACATGATGGATGCGTCCGCATCTTATTTACCCTTATCTGTTTTGAATTTCAAATGTTTCCGGAAATTTCCCAAAATAAGGGGTAACAGTTCAGCCATCGACAATGAACGCCGTTAGGCGTTCAATATCAATAGCCCCCGGTTGGAGCCGTAGCGACTACCGGGGGATCAAAGCGTTCTCCCTTTTCTTTTCCCAATTTTCCTTTTCCCAATTTTTGCCAGCCCATTGGGCCGGAAAAAAATTGTGAAAAAGAGAAAAGAAAACTGTCTAATCCCCCGGCGTTGCCGGGGACTATTGATATGCAAGCCCTAGCGGGCTTATGTACGGCTGAAATGTTACTGTAAAAGCGCGTGGGTGTGATGGTATTGCTTGACATGAATGGGTGATTTGCGTCAAATTATGCAGTCTGTAATGTGTCTATGACAGCATTCCGACACGGATGACGCATTAGTTTTCTGCTTTGAGTGAGTGGTTCCATGACGGACGAGCCGAACGATCCCCGTAATCCCCGAAATAGTGATGTTTATAATTCCCGGACCAGGTCTTCCGACCATGATTCGATGAGGGATACCAAAACGGACGAGCCGAATGCTTCACGCCCGATTCGCACGAGTACAGCCCGGAGGGGCGCACGGCGCGGTCTGCGCCGTTCCAAGACACTTGCGGTTCGAGGGTTGACGCGCGACAAGATCGAAGAGGCGCAGGCGATATTTCAGGCATTCGAACAGTTCAGGCCACGTTCTCGCGGTGATTGCCGGAATGCGCCAAGGCCATGTCCGTGGGTGTCGTGCAAATATCATCTTTACCTCGATATTGTGCCGCAATCTGGCTCTATCAAGCTGAATTTCCCCGATCTCGAAGTTTGGGACATGACCGAAACATGTGCGTTGGATGTGGCTGATCGCGGCGGTATCACGCTTGAGGATGTCGGTATGCTGCTGAATCTTACCCGCGAACGCATTCGCCAGGTGGAGCACAGTGGCCTCGATAAACTGCGCTCTGCGCTTGGTGATGAGGCCGACGATGCGCTGTTCGATGAATCGGATGAAGACGACGAAGAAAGCGATGAAATGATCGACGAGGATGAGGATTATTGAGGCGTCCTTTTGGGCTGCGCCCAATACGGCCGCCGGGAGCACCGCTATTGCCATGTCGGCAATACGCGGTGCTTTTTTGTTTTGGTTTTGGGCGGCGATTGTATTGATCATCTGCGTCTGCGTCCTTAGGAATGGGCACATGCGGAGGGAAAAAATCCGGGCTGCTTTTTGAAGGCATTGAGCTGATAGCCGCGTTGTACGCCGCTTTCTCCAAAGCGTTCCTGAATGGATCGGATCACGCTGTCGACTGCTTCGCATGAATCTTTTTCAGGATCGCTGGTATCAAGCGAAGCGACATAGTCCATCCATGTACGCTGTATGGGCTGTGATGCGGCCGTGAGATCATAGATGCGGATGCCGAAGGCCCGAATTGCGCAAGTCCAGTTGTAATGCTGCGATAACAGCATCAGGCTGTATTCGGCGATGCGGCGGCTGGAGACTGCAGGATGGGCGAATCGGCGCTGATACTGATGAAATCTGAGCGCGGCATCCCGCACTGTGATTTGCATGCCGTATCCGATCAGATTTTCTGCCTGCAATTCGAATGCGATTTTTTCGGCCAGTGATTCGATGACCGGCCATATCTGCGAGATATCCTGGGCGTCCTGTGGCAGCGTCGTGCCGTGGCCAAGCGATTGCCGGGGGTCTGTTTCGCCGAATTTTTTTACCGGAGTGTTTTCCAGACCATTGGCGGCAATCCACAGCGAAAGCCCATTTTTTCCGAAGGTGCGTATCAGCTGCTGGCGGTCGGCCATGGCAATCTGCCCAATGGTTGAGATGCCCATCATGGCCAGACGACTGGATGTCGAACGACCTACGCCAAGCATTTGGCTGGCCGGAAGCGGCCATATTTGCTGGCGAAAAGAGGATGCCGGTATGCAGGTGACGGCATCTGGTTTTTTGAGGTCGGATCCGAGCTTTGCAAAGACCTTGTTAAAACTGACGCCAATCGATATCGTCACATCGAACAACCGGTTGATATCCAGTCGAATCTGATCGGCCAGCTGCATGCTTCGAACCATGTCCATGCTGCGCGACGAGATATCCAGCCAGCATTCATCCAGACCAAACGGTTCGACGAGGGGCGTGTGGGTGAGGTAATAGCGTTGGATACAGCGCGAATAGTCTGCATAGACGTCGAAATGCGGCTCTATAAATCGGATATCGGGACACTTTTGACGTGCCTGCCATAGCGGATCGCCGGTTGCGACGCCGCAGCGTTTGGCCGCTTCGGATTTGGCCAGCACGATGCCTCTGCGTTGCTTCGGATCGCCGCAAACTGCAATCGGCAGCCCCTTTAGACTGGGGTTGATTGCCATTTCGATACTTGCAAAACAGTTGTTGATGTCGCAGTGCAATATGGTTCGCATGTTCATGTGTGTGCAATAGGAAATGCCGATATCACTACTCGCCGGGGGGTAGCGGCGTATGGCTGCATTTCTTGTCTGCATTTCAGACAAGAAATGCGGCCATAGACGCGTAGGGGGTGCTCCCCCTCGCCATTGCGCGTCACGCGTTTGTGGAATGAATGTACACTAAAATATTTTTATGTAAACAAAATTATGAATTTAAAATGATAAAATGTTCATGTAAGTTGGTGACGTACAGCAAAAATCACGAATTTTTCGAGTTCTTTGCTCGACAAGACGGATGCTGAACGCTATTTTCATCGATTGGAATTTGTGAATTTCAGATTTGTCAAGTGGAGGCATATCTATGAAGCGTCGTGTTTGTGTTTTTTTGGCGGTTGCAGCGATGGTCGTTTCGTGTTCAGAATCGGATTCGTCGGGAGGATCGGGAACGACGACGCCAGAGGTGCCCGGGACGCTGGTGTGCAGCAAGAACGATGCATGCGCGGCGGTAGGCCAGTTATGCTGCGGTGACGTTTGTACCGATGTTCAGTCGAATCCGAAACATTGTGGAAAATGTGGTACCGTGTGCGATTCTGGCGTGTGTGTGAACGGGGAATGCCAGGACAACAGCTGCACTGGCGAAAATAAAAAGATGTGCAGCGGGGAATGCGTCGATGTTTCGGAAAGTCGGAATCATTGTGGCGCGTGCGGCAAAGCCTGTGGTGACAACATGATTTGTGATAACAAGTCTTGTGTGTGTGCGCCTGAGTTCCGGGATTGTAATGGCGATGCCCGGGATGGCTGCGAATTCTATGGCGATGCGTGTCTGTGTGAAGCTGGTGTGGTAAGGGAGTGCTATCCTTATCCTGCGCAAACACGTGATGTCGGATTATGCCATGCAGGGTCGCATACGTGTGATGGGGTATCATTTGGTGAATGCATTGGCGCGGTTGGGCCTGTAAAGGAGATTCCGGGGGATGGTCTGGATAATGATTGCGATGGTGAGGTAGACGAAGAAAATTCAACGACCATTATCGATACGCCGCCGTGTTCTTCGCAGGCCTATTCACTGCAGGCCAATGTCGCCGTTCCGGATGAAGCGGCGCTAATGCTTGCGCAGGCCATGGATATCTGCACGACGGTCGAAAACGATGGCTATGGTTTGATTCGTGCGCAATTGCTGCATGCTGACGGCAGTGCGCTCGAATCGAGCGGCAATAGCAGCACTTGTGGAGCAGGCTTTTCAGAGCCCCGAACGATATTGATTTCGCCGTCGCAGCAGCTCGGGGTTATCACGCAGTTTGGCGGGATTGTTGACCCCGTCAAGTACGAGACAATGGCGGTATTGTCGTCTGGAAAGGCGGCTGGTAAGGAAAATGCCTCTGACAAAGATTGCTCGGGATCGGAAGTAAATGCTCCGGCGGAGTTTTTGGCTGCTCACGGCGGCCATTTACCGGAAAGCTGTGGTGCAGAATCGGGCCAGGGGACCAAAGCCAACGATTCCGTGATGCTCCGGCTGGAACTCAAAGCACCGGCGGCAGCTAAAGGGTTTAAATTCCGCTTTAAATTCTACTCAAAAGAATACCCCGATTTCGTTTGCGACAAATACAATGATTTCTTTTTGGCGCTTACGACGGCCAAGAACAGCTCGATTCCAAGCGATCACAATGTGAGCTTCGATTCGAAAGGCAATCCGGTTTCGGTGAACAATGCTTTCTTTACGGAATGTGATAAAACCGCATGCACCAATAAACCCGGATGCAGCAGCTGCGAGGGTGGCACAGATAATGTGAAAGCCTATGTGACCAACGTCAAAAAGGCAGGTGCGACAGCGTGGCTTTATACCAGTGTTCCGGTCGAGCCGTCGGAAACCTTTACGCTTGATCTCGTCATCTTTGATGCCGGTGAGATTGCGGGATGGACGAATACGACTGGATATGGCCATCAGAAAGATTCGCTGGTGCTGCTGGATGCTTTCGAGTGGCTTGCCGAAGAAACCGAGGTGTCTACCGGGGTGAATTAAGCAAAATCGGCTTATGGTAGAATAGTTACCTAAGAAACGTAACGATTCTGCCCCTATGCTCTATTTGACGGCTTGCGCCGTAAGCACATTTATTTGTGCGGCTACGCGCCGCAGGCGGCAAGGGGCGTTGTGTGCGCGAACGCCCCTTGCATTCCCGCGCGCCCGGGGGCCCGCCCCCGGAGCCCCGGCGGGTTCAAGTCAATCTTTAGTGCGACGCTAAAACGCCC
>JAEEGL014727646.1_pt1 | contig 16322 bp, 15 predicted proteins | sample 9134231 | NCBI WGS metagenome assembly JAEEGL01 (sample SAMN16246548, study PRJNA631951) | gut metagenome | biome: gut microbiome; feature: rumen; material: fiber-attached | host: Bos | place: Iran: Karaj | collected 2018-10
AGGTGTAAGCACAGTAATGTGTTCAGCTGACACGTACTAATCGGTCGGCAGCTTATCCAAGGTTCTGGAGAGCGGAGATGGGCTTGTTCTAATTCGGTTTTGAGAGCACAACGGTAAGGGAAGCGGGGCGAGAGCCCTGCATTTCTTATAGGAAGTGCAATGCCCTGATAGCTCAATGGTAGAGCACGCGGCTGTTAACCGCGGTGTTACAGGTTCGAGCCCTGTTCGGGGCGCTTAAGCGGCGTGAAGGTGATCACTGGGGATGCCGGGAAGAATCGCCGAAAGCGGCGGAGAAACGGCCCCATGGTCAAGCGGTTAAGACATCGCCCTTTCACGGCGGTAACACGGGTTCGAGTCCCGTTGGGGTCACTGAACTGAATAAGGTGCCATAGCCAAGTGGTAAGGCGTGGGTCTGCAAAACCCTGATCACCGGTTCAAATCCGGTTGGCACCTCTTAGGAAAGCCTTGGAATAGCAGTATTCCAGGGCTTTTTTGTGTTAAGCCCAAAGGCGCACTTTGTGAGCGTCCGCTGGCATAAGATCTGTAGAAAATCGCTGTCTGCCCTGCTATACTTGGGCAAGAAAGCTTAGGAGGAATGAATATGAGGAGTAAAATGATGTCCTTAGCGGCAGTTTTCACTGCGGTTATGATGCTGATGGCCGGTCTGTCCGGTTGTGCGGTGACAGTGCCGGCTCCTGCGGCGGTTGGGGTATCAGGAACTGCAGTGATTGAGGCAGCAGAAGACACAGAAGACGCCGAGACGGCTGCGGATGACGAAGAGTATGAGTATGAGGAGGTCTTTTCGGAATGGAATGAGGACGCTCCTGCTCTTGATGCTCTGATTGAATATGTCGAGGCGGTGACGGATGAGGAGTCACCCGACTATATTCCTCCTGTGGACAGAGTCGCCGTTTTTGACATGGACGGAACCCTGATGGGGGAGTTGTATCCAACCTATCTTGAGTACTATATGTTGGCATGGCGTATTCTGAAGGATCCCCGTATCGAGCCGGATGAGGAGATGCTGGAGGTCGGACGTCTCTTAAGGGACTGCGCCCTTGATAATTCCTTCCCCGGTGATATGGCGATGCGGCACGCGGTACAGGCCGCGCGGGCTTATGCCGGAATGACGCTGAATGAGTTCTCTGATTTTGTCACGGAAATCCTTCTCCGGGATGTGGACGGTTTTGAAGGAATGACTTATGCGGAGAGCTTCTACCTTCCGATGGTGGAAGTGATTGAATATCTGCAGGACAACGATTTCAAGTGCTTTGTCTGCTCCGGCAGTGACCGCTTCATATGCCGCGTCTTCATTGAGGGAATGGTGGACATCCCTTACGAGAATATCATCGGCATGGATGTGGCGCTGGAGGCAACCAACCAGGGCAGCACCGACGGCCTGGATTATGTGTACACCACTGCAGATGATCTGGTTCGCACGGATCAGCTTATCATTAAGAACCTGAAGACCAACAAGGTTCTTCAGATCGCGCAGGAAATCGGCCGTCAGCCGGTTCTCTCCTTTGGAAACAGCTCCGGCGATGTCAGCATGCACAACTATACGATCAGCAACAACCGCTACAGAAGCGCTGCGTTCATGCTGATCGCGGATGATGAGGTGCGGGACTACGGCAACGCCGAAAAAGCAGCCGGTCTCCGGGAGAAGTGGGAGGATTCCGGTTATTACGTGATTTCCATGGCGAATGACTGGAAGACCATCTACGGGGAGGATGTTGTAAAGACGAACAGCTTCCGCTGGCTGGATGAGCTGGCGGAGGTTGAGGCTGACGGAGAATGATGCGGGACAGCGAATAAAATGTCATATTTAACATCGCTCATACTGAAGGCGGCGGCACCGCTGCCGCGCATTGAAGCTTTTGAACGGTACCTGTTTATCGGGCCGCATCCGGACGACATTGAGATCGGCGCCGGTGCGACTGCAGCCAGGCTGGTGCGGGAGGGGAAGAAGGTCAGTTTCCTGATCTGCCTGGACGGACGGTTCGGGGACGGCAATTCCGGAGGTGTCCGCGGGGATGGGCTGGCCGCTGTCAGAAAGAGGGAGGCGCAGGCTTCGGCCGGGATGCTGGGGGTAACGGATGTCCGCTTTCTCAATCTCAGCGACGGCGGGTTTTACAGCGAGGCAGAACTGATCTCCGGGATTGCGGGCGTCGTGGGAGAGCTTAAGCCGGATCTGATCTTCGCACCGGATCCGCTTTCGGAGAACGAATGTCATATCGATCACCTGAATGTCGGCAAAGCCGCACGGCAGGTCGCCTGTTTTGCCCCGTTTCCGGGGATTATGGAGCGCTATGGCGCAAAGAATGCGGCGGTTAAGGGAATTGCCTTTTACATGACAGCCCGGCAGAACCGCTATGTGCGGACCTCCGGGGAACTGCTGCGGCTGCAGCTGGAATCGGTGTTTTCCTGCCACAGGAGCCAGTTCCCGGACGGCTGCGCGGAAGCCGCGGACATAGCGACCTATCTGAAGCTGCGCTCCGTGACGAGCGGGCTTCACTGCGCCTGCCTGCATGCGGAAGGATTCCGGCTGCTGGACCAGACGCACATGCATTGTCTTCCGGAGACGTAAAAGCGCTTAGGCGGAATACCGCAGGCGGCAGGAAGAAGAACCAGGTGCTGCGGTCAGACGCATCGGAAAGTATCGGATTGGACTGGGAAGAATTTCGCGCCCGTTTCGCGGGGCAGTTGAATGAACAGCAGATCAGTGCAGTGAGGGAAACGGAAGGACCGGTTCTCCTGCTCGCCGTGCCGGGCAGTGGGAAGACAACCGTGCTGGTGACCCGCCTCGGCTGCATGATCCTTGTAAAGAACATCGATCCGGCGTCCATACTGACACTGACCTATACGGTGGCAGCGACGAAGGATATGCGGAACCGGTTTGCTGCGGTTTTCGGAGAAGAAGCGGCTTCCGGCCTGCAGTTCCGCACGATCAACGGAATCTGTGCGCAGATTCTGTACCGCTTCTCCCGCATGACCGGAAAGGAGCAGTTCGCGCTCACGGACAATGAGAAGGACAGCGCCGGACTGCTCGGCAGGGTAATTGCCGAGGTCACCGGGAACTGGCCGTCGGAAGCGGAGCTGAAGGAGGTGCGGACGCAGATCTCCTATATCAAGAACAGCATGCTCACGGCACCGGAGATTGAGGAACTTGACGGCAAAACGGATCTCCCGGTTTCCCTGATTTATCCGGCCTATCAGCGGAGAATGCGCGAAGAGAGGCGGATGGATTATGATGATCAGCTGACCGCCTCGCTGGCAGTCCTCAGGAATTTCCCGCAGGTGCTTCGGGAATACCGCGGGAGATACCGCTATTTTCTGGTCGATGAGGCCCAGGATACGTCAAAGATCCAGCATGAGATTATCGCGCTTCTCGCGGGAGAAACGGAGAATCTCTTCATGGTCGGGGATGAGGATCAGAGCATTTACGGATTCCGGGCGGCGTATCCGGAGGCGCTCCTGGAATTTGACGGAAGGCATCCGGGAGCGAGAGTGCTGCTGATGGAGCAGAACTATCGCTCAACGCCGCAGATTGTATCGGCCGCGGACCGGTTTATCGGCAGGAATACGCTCAGGCACGAGAAGCACATGCGCACGGATAACGCGGACGGACCGGAGATACGGTTTGTCGATCTGAAGGGACGGGGAGCGCAGTATACCTACCTTCTCAAGGTGGCGGCAGACGCTTCTTCGGAAACGGCGGTTCTTTACCGCGACAACGATTCGATGATTCCGCTGGCGGACCTGCTTGAGAGGGAAGGAGTGGACTTCCGGCTGCGCAACGCGGATTATCTGTTCTTCTCCTCGAGGATTGTACTGGATATCCGCGATATCGGCGCACTTGCCGGGAATCCGGCCGATACGGAGGCTTTTCTCCGGATCTATTACAAGATCGGGACCTATCTCACCAGGGAGTCCGCGGCAGCCGCCTGCAGGCTGTCGGAAGGGAAGAACATGCCGGTGCTGGATGCGGCGCTGTGCCTGCCCGGACTGCCGAAGAAGACCGCAAAGAACCTTCGGACGCTTCGGGGAAGTTTTGCGGCACTCTCCTCGGACAGGGCGGATGAAGCGATCGGGCGGATTCTCGGCCAGATGGGATACGGGGCGTACCTGAAGCGTTCCGGAATCAGCGATGGAAAGGCTGCGATACTGCGGATTCTGGCAAAGCGCGAATACACACTTGGCGACCTGTTCAGCCGGCTGGATTATCTGCAGGTGTTATTAAGGAGCAGGGACAATACAGGAACATGCCCGTTTATTCTTTCTACGGTTCACGCGAGCAAGGGACTGGAGTACGATTCCGTATATCTGATGGATGTTATGGACGGGATTTTTCCGCAGGAGGCAGCCGGCGGCAGCAGAAAAGGAGCAGCCGGCCCTGAGTATCCGGAGGAAGAGAGAAGGCTTTTTTACGTGGCGGTGACGAGGGCGAAGAAGAACCTGTGCATCTTCTCCCTTCCGGGAAAGTCCGGTTTTGTCAGCGAATTCCGCAGATTGGCTGCAGCGGAGAAAGCGCCAAAGGCAGTAATAAGTCCGGGGCAGGCTGCGGCCATGATGGTCCGGGCAAAGGAAAAGCCGGAGAAAAACCGGAGGAAAGAGTCGGATCCGGGTGGACTTGATGCGTTCACGGCGAAGCTCGGCGAGGGCGTGATTGTCAGCCATGCGGATTACGGCGAAGGGGTGATCACCGCGGTGACGGACAGGCAGGTCCGGATCCGTTTCGGGAATGCGGAGAAGAGTTTTCTGCTGCGAATCCTGTATGAGAAAGACCTTTTGGAGATCTGACAGACCGAAGGATATACGAAAATGACAGGTTTGGGAACGGTAATCAACGGTGCGGCGATTGTGGCCGGCGGGTTTCTTGGGCATTTCGTCGGGAGATTCTTTAAGGAGGATCAGCAGGAAGCGGTCAACAAAGCCTGCGGCGTAAGCGTACTGTTCATCGCGGTGGCCGGAGCGATGGAGGGGATGCTCTCCGTCGAGGGGCAGGCACTTTCGAGCGGACGTTCCATGCTGGTGGTGCTGTGCCTATCCATCGGCACAATCATCGGGGAGCTTATAGGGATCGAGAAAGCCTTCGAGCGCTTCGGGGAATGGCTTAAAATAAAGACGGGCAACGGAGGCGACAGCAGCTTCGTGAACGCATTCGTCACGTGCTCGCTGACGGTCAGCATCGGTGCAATGGCGATCGTCGGGGCTATACAGGACGGCGTGACCGGCGATTACTCCACCCTGGCGGTCAAGGCGGTGCTGGATCTCATCATTGTCGCGGTGATGACCTCGTCCATGGGCAAGGGAGCAGCGTTTTCCGCCATACCGGTGCTGGTTTTCGAGGGAAGCATCACACTTATGGCAAAACTTGTCGCTCCCGTGATGACGGAAACCGCGATCGCGTATCTCGCACTGATCGGATCCGTGCTGATCTTCTGTGTCGGTATTAACCTGGTCTGGGGGAAGAAGGTCCGGGTTGCGAACATGCTGCCGGCAGTAGGGCTGGCGGTGATTGCGGCGTACCTGCCGTTTATGAGTTAGAGGAGGAGAAGAAAATGACCAAACTGCCTTTTGCGGGAATGGAGCAGCTCGCCGAAGATCTGTATGTGATCGAAGAAATGGGAAGCAACGTGTACCTGATCCGGGGCAGGGAGAAGGTACTGGTGCTGGATACGGCGTACGGCCTTACGGATTTTAAGGGGGCTGTACGGTCGCTCTTCGGCGATATGCCGGTGATCTGCGTGAATTCCCATGAACACCCGGACCACAACGGAGGGAATAACCAGTTTGATGTGGTGCATGTGGGGAGGTTCGGCGAGCCCTTCTCGCATAAGAAGGTGGACGCGGAGGCCAAGCAGAGCTTAAGGGATTTCATCGGAGATCGCCTGGACGGCTATCCCTTTGACTATGACGCCTGGAATCCGGGACAGGCCGGGCGGATCGAGCCGGTGAAGGACGGAGATGTTTTTGATCTCGGCGGCATCCGGCTTACGGTGATCGAGACGCCGGGGCACTCCCTCGGGGAGATCGCGCTCTACGAGCCGGAGAAGCGCTGGCTGTTCACCGGTGATTCAGTGCTGGAATGGCCGGTCTGGGGACAGTTGGACACCTCACTTACCTTGAGAGGATATCTGGATTCGCTGAAGAAGATGGCAGCCCTTGCTCCGGATCTGGATTACGTGTTCCCGGCCCACAGCGTGGCGGGTGCGCCCGGAGAGACGGGGCGCTTCATGCTGAGGCCTGAGATCCTTGCGATCTACGTGGAAGGCACGGAGAAGATCGTGAAGGGGGAAACGGAAGGACAGCCGTACGCGGAGAAGGGTCCCTGGCACTGCGACGCGAGATTTGTGGAATTCGCCGTCGGCGGCATGGGATACGATCCGGCGAGAATATAGCAGAACACAGTAAAACTCACGACAAGGAGGAAGTATGAAGAAACTGGAAGGATTTCAAAAGGGAGTGAACCTTGGCGGCTGGATTTCCCAGTTCGACCGCTATGATCCGGTGCATTTCGACACCTTTATCACGAGGGCGGACATCGAGGAGATTGCCGGGATCGGTTTTGATCACGTGCGCGTTCCGGTGGACTACAACGTGCTCGAGGATGAGGAGGGGAACACTATTGAGGACGGGTTCCGCCATCTCGAGGAGTGCAGGCAGTGGTGCGCCGAGTTCGGCCTGAACATGCTGATTGACCTGCACGAGTGCTACGGTTATTCCTTTGACCCGCTCAAGAAGGATATGGACAGGAAGAAGTTTTTCTTCGATGAGAAGCTCCAGGAGCGGTTTATGGCCCTGTGGCGCAGGATCGCGGAGCGGTTCAAGGATTACCCGGATCAGGTGGCGTTCGAGCCGCTGAACGAGGTGGTTCTTTACGAGGTGGCGGATGCGTGGAACGGGATATGCAGGAAGTATATTGAGATGATGCGCCAGATCATCCCGGACTGCCGGCTGGTGATCGGCGGAGTAATGTACAACAGCGTCCTGACCGTGCCGTTAATCGACGTCCCTGTGGACGACCACATCGTTTACAACTTCCACTGCTACGAGCCGATGGTCTTCACGCACCAGGCGGCGTACTGGGTCGAGCAGATGCCCGCGGATTTCCGGATCGGCTATCCGAAGACCCTGAAAGAGTACCAGGAGGCTGCGAAGTCGATCGGACTCGAGGGCGGCGCGATCTGGGAAGAGGGAATCCGGGAGATCGGAGAGGGCTTCTTCGAGGACATCTTCGCGCCTGCGCTGAAGAAGGCAGAGAAGGACGGCGTCGCGCTCTACTGCGGTGAATACGGCGTGATTGACCTTGCTGACAACGCGGATAAGCTGCGCTGGCTGAAGGACATCCACAGCGTGTTCCGCAAGTACGGCATCGGCCACTCGCTCTGGAACTACAAGGAGAAGGATTTCGGCATGCAGGATGAGCGCTTCGCGAGCATCCGTGACCAGTTCATCGCGGTTCTCTGAGCACCTTCAGGCGCTTCCGGACCGCACGGACCACCTTTATTCCTTCGACAACCAGGCCCTCAGAGACGAGAAATCCTGCGAAGGCATACTCGAAGCCTGTCATGCACTCCCCGAAGCAGGGGACGGGGATGACAGGCTTCTTTGTGTTCTCCCTGATATCGCATAATAATCTCTCAACAAAGTGCATTTATGGCGGGAATGCAAGTCTTATATAATTATCATAGCAGAGGTTCGCTGCGGCTTCCGCAAAGCATGAAAAACGGAAAGCCGCGCGGTGCGGAAACTGAGGTTTATTACCGCCCGCGCGGTCCGGAAAGGAGTCATGATGGCAGAAAACAAACTGGTACCGGACAAATACGAGGGCTTGTCCATTTTCCGGTCGCCGCTCTCCGAAGAACTTTCAGGGAAAAGTTTTGACCTGGTGATGGACGACGGCTTTGACAACAGACTGGTCTTCACGGACAGGAAGACGCTGAAATTCGGCCCCGAAGGAGAGGAGGCGGAGTTTGCGTATGACTGCCTCAAGATGGACGACCTGTGCTATTTCGTGAATTTCGAGGCCCGTCCCTTCCCCAGTCCAAGGCGGGGAATCACCCTTATTCTTGACCTTAAGGAGAGCCTTGTGACGGCGGCGTACGCTACCCTCGGCCTTGACCCGAAGTTCCCGAGGATGCCCTCGGTGGATATCGTCTTCGGCGCGATCCGGCGCGAGGACGGAACACTGCCCACGAAGAGGCACGGCTACACGGACATGCTGCTCGGCAAATCCATCGACTGGAACTACGGATCCTTCAATATCGCCCACGTATACCAGACGGAGCGCTACTACCGGGTGTCCTTCACCCCGAGAGCGCTGGAGAGAATCCGCCGGAACAACCCGCAGATGATGGCGGGGGCGGACGGGCGGCCGGTAATCCGTGAGGCGTACGAGGACTACGCGGAGTACGTGAAGATCCGAGACGGCCTGGTGGCGGTGAGTCTTCTCGAGACCAACCTCTGCAGGAGAAACGGCCACGGCAACAGCCTGTTCTTCCTGATGAACCTTAAGGAAATGCACGATGTCGGCCGCTCCTTCGGCACGAACGGCGAGGGAGAGGACGAGAATTACACCTTCGGGGCGTTCGGCGCGTGGTTCGATGCCAGCGAGGTGAAGGGCATGGAGAGCATGTACTATCTGCACTGAGGAGGCCAGGATGAGCGAGAACAGATTATGGAACACGGTGACCGGCGGAAAGCACCCTTACGGGCTGATCCCGGTCACGGAGCTTAGCGGCGGGAGTTTTGAGGGAAAGACCATAGTAAAGTGCGCGGATGACCTGTACCTCATCGGCGGCGAAGAGGAGTGCGTGCTGTACGAGAGGAAGACCGGGCGCATGCAGAGGCCGGCGGAGATGCGGGAGACTGCTGCACTGGATGGTTTTGAGACGGAGCTGTCCTTCGCGCCGGACTGCATTCTCAAGGCGGCGTTTTCGGAAGGCACGATGAAGCTTGGGGACGAGGCTTTCGCGGTGAAGGTTTACGAGGCGTCGGAGAAGTTTTACCTGATCGAGGAGGAGAACGGGGACGTGATCCTCGCGGACGCGTCGCGCTTTCTTCTGTATGCGAGGATAGGCGGAGAGTTTATCGGAGGGTATCTGGAGGTGTGACCGGAAGTGGTTCCGGTCGGAAGGAGAAGACAGCAATGATGCCACTGGAAGACTACAGCTTTGTAAGGGGATTCAACTATACCCAGAGCAACGTCTGGACGGACGTCAACATGTGGGACGAGTATGATCATGACGTCGTCGAGAGGGACATGGGGTATGCCGAGCGGCTTAAGCTGAACAGCGCCCGTGTGTTCCTGACCTATTCCTCCTATGTCAGGAATAAGGAGCAGTTCCTCTCCAACGTGAAGGATTTCGTGAAGACTGCCTGGAAGCACGGGATCAGCACGAACCCGATCGTATACCACGGGCTGCGCTTCCATCCGGATGACCTTAAGCCGGGCAGGGACTGGTCCAAAACTCCCAAAACCCTGACGGATCCGTCCTGCTGGGCGGACGGGGAGAAGTATTTTGACGATCTCTGTGAGACGATCGGCAATGAGCCTGGCCTGCTCTTCTGGGATGTATCGAACGAGCCCGGTTTCCGGAATCCCGGCGGCACCTGGACCGAAGACGAGCCGGAGTGGCAGCATGAATTTGATGCGCCGCCGGAGGACATGGAGGCCTTCCGCGAGAGGCAGGAGCTGGTGTGGAACTGCATCCGCCACTTCTGCAGATATATGAAGCAGAAGGATCCGGTGAACGCCATCGGCCTCGGCAACACCTTCATCTGGGAGACCCTGCCCAGCGGGACCATCGACGACGTCGACATCATCGTATTTCATGACTACAGCGACACGGAGAAGAGACTGAGGTACGTCTGCGATTACGCGAAGATGCTCTCAGAGAAGTATAACAAGCCGGTGATCAACAACGAGACGGCTTGCCTGTGCCGCGGCAACCGCTACGACATGGCAATCCCGATGATGGAGGAGTACGGCTTCGGATTCTACCTCTTCGAGCTGATGATCGGAAAGGATGTCTGGAACCGCGTGCACGGCATTGTCTATCCCGACGGGACGGTTCGGGATCCCTCCATTGTTTCGGCGCTGTTCGGTTTCTACAGGAAGAGGGACGAAGGGCTTATCCCCACGGATGTGGATCAGGAGAATTACGCGGTGAAAGCCGTAAAGCGCGCGGAGAGGGTCTTAAGAGATACGAAGAACGGAAGGTCCTTCGCCGCGGACGGCGACCACAGCCGCCGCACGGAGGACCTGCTCGAGGCCTGCGAGTGCATCGCAAACCTGCTGGAGGGCGGGCAGCTCTGCCCGATGGACGTGCCCCCGACCTACCGGATCGCGATGTACAGGAAAGAGGAGTATCCGGACGCGGATGAGATCAAGCGCTTTCTCGCGGAGCTTGTTAAGGAGATTAAGAAAGCCTGCTATCTGGTCTGATGCAGGGAACCTGGAGGAAAGGGATGAAGATTCACAATTATCTGAAAGCGCCTCTTAAGGGCGAGATCATTCACGGCGGGGAGGGCTTCTGCCCTCATGCGACCATTTTCCCGGGAGGCGAGATCGATGCGCCTGTGCAGTTCATCAACTACACGGTGATCCCGCCGGGATGCAGCTTCGGAGTGCATGAGCACGGGAACAACAACGAGTTCTACGTGGTCATGGCCGGACACGGCGTCTACACCCAGGATGGGGAGGAGGCCGCCGTGGAGGCGGGTGACATTATCATGAACGCGCCGTTCGCCTCCCACGCGATAAGGAATACCGGGGATACGGACATGCCTCTTCTGGTGTTTGAGGTCGATGCGGGATAATTCAAATGCGCCGTCGGTGCTGACGCACCGATGTTGCCGCACTTAGCGGAGGAAAAACATGAGACAGCAGTACGATGAGCTTCCGAAGCCCAAAACCTACGAGGGAATGTCGCAGTACAGGCCGCCGCTCTGCTTCGAGCTGACGGGCAGGGAGTTCGCTCTGGTGATGGATAACGGATACGACTATATCCTGCGCTTTTCAGACAGGGAGAAGCTGGAGTTCGGCATTGAGGGGGAGGAGCTTAAGTCCTATGCCTATGACTGCCTGAAGGCGGATGACGATACCTATTTTGTCAATTTCGAGCTGACCGGCGCGGTGCCGAGGACCGGCATCTCCTTCGTGCTGGACATGGAGCAGGGCCTGGTGACGGAGAACTGCTGCACGGTCGGCCAGAACCCGCGCTATCCGAAGATGCCGAAGCCGAAGATCATCTTCGGCGCAATCCGCAGAGCGGACGGGACGGTTCCCGCGAAGCGGCACGGCTACACCGACGATCTTGTCGGGCGGGCGATCCTCTGGAGCTACGGCACCATGTCCGTCGTCCACGTTTACTCGAGCGAGCGGTATTACCGCCTGACGGTGTCGCGGGAGGTGATGGAGAGACTTAAGGCGGAGAATCCCGAGAGATACAGCGAGATGCAGGCGATGGTGGGCAGCAGGCTCTACGAGGAGCCGGGCGACTACATCAGGATCAAGGAAGGAATCTATGTCTTCAACGCGAATGAGGAGATGGCCTGCCGCGACCGGGGACAGGGCAACAATCTGTTCTTCCTGATGAACCTGAACCGCATGCACGATGTAGGCCGCTCCTTCGGGCACAACGGCGACGGGGAGCCGGAGAACTACACCTACGGTGCCTTCGGCACCTACTATGACACCAGTGAGCTTCTCGCCAGGGAGAGCACGGAGTACATCCGGTAAGCGGAGCCGGTCCGTCAATTATTAACAAAGAATAAAATTAGCACTCACCTGTTGACACTGCTAATAATGAGTGTTATAACACAGCTAGAACAAAGGAACAGAGAAGATCCGGAAACGTAAAGGCTCCCGGATCCAAACCCTCCGTCCCGATGCTCCGGGAAGCAGTAAATGCCCCGGCCGGACAACAGTACCGGCCAGGAGGCGGAAAGCACTCCGGATCATTGATCCAGGGAAGAAAAGGAGGAATGACTTATGTTGTATCCTAGCATTTTTGGTGAGAATTTATTTGACGACTGGATGGATTTTGATTTTCCGAGGTTTAAGGATTTCGACCACATCGACAGGAAGCTCTACGGCAGGAACGCCGGACGGCTGATGAAGACCGATGTACACGAGCACGACGATCAGTACGAAGTGGACATTGATCTCCCCGGCTTCAAGAAAGAAGAGATTGGTCTGAACCTTGAGAACGGATATCTGACCGTTTCCGCAAACAAGGGCCACGATGAGGACAAAAAGGACCACAAGGGCAGGCTGATCCGCCAGGAGCGCTACATGGGCTCCATGCAGAGAAGCTTCTACGTAGGTGACCAGATCACAGAGGAAGACATTAAGGCGAAATTCGAGGACGGCGTGCTTAAGCTGAACATCCCGAAGAAGGAAGCCCCGAAGATCCCGGAGAAGAAGACCATCATGATCGAGGGCTGATTACCGGAATCGCCGAAGAAAAAAAGGAAATACTTTAAGCCCCCGCCGGGGAACCGGCGGGGGTTTTCTTTTCTGCCCCGACGTGATTCATGATATTATAATAAACGGAGTTAACTAATTCTCCGGGTATCCCGCGGTACTGTCCGCGGTGACGGAATTGCAATGGGGGCGTCATGAGTTTTTACAAGGATCATTACGAAGTGATCATCATCGGAGGAGGTCTGGCCGGGATGGCCTGCGCCCTGCAGCTGCAGCAGAAGGGCGTGAGCGATATACTCATCCTCGAAAAACACAACCTTCCGGGAGGCCTTTCTACCAGCTATGTGCGGAACGGGGTGGAGATCGAGGCCACCCTGCACGAGATGATGAGCATCGGTACAAAGGAGGACCGGCTCAAGGTCGGGGCTTTCTTTGATGAGACCGGCGTGGATATCGACTGGCTGAGGGTGCCCGAGGCCTACCGGTTCATCCAGACAACGGACGGCATCGACATCACGCTGCACGCGGGCTTTGAGAGAATGTCCGGGGAGATAGAGGCGCAGTTCCCCGGCTGGGGGCATAAGGTGCTCGGGTTCATGCAGCTGTGCAACCGTGTGTACGACTCGATGAATACTCTGTCGGTCACGCCGATGAGCAAGGTGAAGATGCTGATGAAGCATCCGGATTTCGTGCGGACGGCGGGCTACAGCGCAAGCGAGGTCATGGGGACCTTCGGATTCCCGAAGGAGATCGAGGAGATCCTCACGCCCTACTGGATCTATGTGGGCAATCCCATGAGCACGCTTCCCTTCACAATTTACGCCTTTCTTATGGCGGACTATTTCCGCGGCGGAAGCTATGTCTGCCGCAACTTCTCCCATGAGATGAGCATGAAGATGGAGCGGCGCGCGGAGGAGAACGGCGCGCAGTTCGAGTTTTGCCAGGAGGTCACCAAGATCCTGGTGAAGGACGGCGCGGTATACGGCGTCCGGACAGCCCGGGGCGATGAGATCCACGCAGATTACGTCGTCTCCGGCGCGTACCCGAACCGGGTCTACACGCAGATGATCGAGCCCCTCTCCGAGGTGCCGGAGGGTGCGGTGAAGCATGTAAACGGCCGCAGTCTCTCGGTCTCTCCGGTATCGGTCATGATGCTTCTTGAGGGTACGCCGGAGGAGCTGGGGATTAAGGACTACAACATTTTCTCCGGAGACACCATGGACACGGACGAGATCTGGGAGAACTACCATACTGCAGGCCCGTACCGGTATCTGACTTCGATCTGCTTAAACCTCGCCAACCCGGGCTGCGCGCCGGAGGGCTTTACCCAGTTCTCCATCACGGCGCTGCCGCTGGCGGACGCCTTCCTCGGCGTGAAGGAGGAGGACTACTTCGCCCTGAAGCACAGGCTTGCGAAGGAGATGATCGGGGAGTACGAGAAGATCACCGGCACCAATCTGCACGACCACATCGTGGAGATCGAGGTCGAGACTCCGGTGACGGTGGCCCACTATGTCGGCGCGTGGAAGGGCAGCATCTACGGCTATTCCCACAGCCTGGACGACCACGCGGTGGCGAGGCTGCAGATGAAGGAGGAGGACCACTTCATCCGCGGGCTGGAGTTTGCCGGCGCCCACGCGATTTCCGGCAACGGCATGGGACCCGCCGTCACCAACGGCCGGGCAGCGGCCAAGGCGATTCTTGAGGACCTGGCGGCGAAGGAGGCGCAGAGGGCATGAAGGTAAGGAGTTTTCTGGAAGATGTCGGCGGCGCTTCCCGCGTGACGAAGCTGCGCCGGGAGAAGATTCAGGCTGCGTCGTCCGTCCCGGATCCGAAGGATCCGATCCGCGCGCTCGCGGATGCGCTGCATCCGGGAAAGCAGCAGTTCCGGGTGGCCGGGGTGCGGGAGAGCTCGCCGACCTCGAAGACCTGGCGTTTTTGCCCGGTGAATGGCCACATCGCTCCGTTCCGGGCGGGGCAGTACGCAGTGTTCTATCTGACGATCGGCAGCAGCGTGCTGACGCGGCCTTATACCATCTCCTCCGCGCCGTTCGAGGCGAGGGGGGAGAACCCGTTCTTTGAGGTGACCATCCGCAGGAACGTGCCGTACCTGGTGCCGGATTATTTCTTTGAACACGTCGGCGAGGGCGATGTGGTTGAGGCCGCGCTGCCCTTCGGGAGTTTTTATTACGAGCCGCTGCGTGACGCCGGAAATGTGGTGGCACTCGCTGGAGGCAGCGGGATCACGCCGTTTGTGTCCATGGCGAAGGAGATCGCGGCGGCAGTGCAGGGCGCTCCGGCGAACGGACTCCCCGCGAGGCTGACGATTCTTTACGGCTCTGTGAAATCCGGCGACATCGTATGCTTTGAGGAGCTGGCAGCTGCCGAGGCCGCATCGGACGGCCGTGTCCGGGTGGTCCACGTCATGAGCGGCGACCCGGAGTGGACCGGCGAGAAGGGTTTCATCAGCCGCGCGCTTATTGAGAAGTACAGCGAGGGCGACACCACCTATCTCTTCTGCGGACCGCCCGCCATGTACCGCGCGGTCTCCGGGATCATGCACGAGATGGGGGTCACCCCGAGGCGCTTCCGGCACGACGTGATGGCCCAGCCCGCGGATGCGCGGCAGATCCCCGGCTTCCCGGCGGAGGCGTCCGGAAAGGAGTTCCGGATCACGGTCATGCGCGGGGTGCAGAAGGATGAGATCGCGGCCAGGGCGGACGAGCCGGTGGCGGTGGCGCTGGAGCGCGCGGGCATTCCCGTCGACGCCCACTGCCGCGGCGGAGAGTGCGGATACTGCCGCAGCAGGCTGCTTGCGGGGGACATCTTCGTTTCGCCCTTAGGAGACGGCCGGCGGAGAGAGGACAAGGAGATGGGCTGGTTCCACGCCTGCTCCGCATATCCCATGTCCGATCTGGCGATTAAGATAAACATTATTTGAGGATTAGCGTCAGAGCACCGCCCGGACGGCGGACAGCAGTGAAACGGGCGGCGGCAGGGCGCTGCCTCAGGGGGAAAAGAGAAATGGTCAGGGAAGTAAACCCGATGATTCACGTAAACGGCCTGGATTATCCCGTCGACGGTCATCACTGCGATGACCCGGAGAAGGCAAAACTGGTGAAGAAGCTGGCGGTGATGATCACCGACAACATCCCTCGGAAGCTCCCGGGCGGCATGAAGGAAAACCACATGGATTTCTGGATTCTCGACCGGCTGCTGACAAAGGACGAGGTGCGGTTCATGCTGAGCTTTAAGAAGCGCCGCACCGGCCTTACGACGAAGGAGCTTGCTGAGAGAAACGGCATGTCCGGGGAGGAGGCGCAGAAGGTCATTGATCACCTCATCTGGATCGGCATCCTGGAGCAGAACCGCGACAATGCCGATCATCACATCCAGTACTGGATTCCCAAGTGGGTCGTCGGTTCCGGCGAGTACATGGTGGAGCACGCGACGCTCCCCGACGAGCACCCGGAGGTCGCGACCATGTTCAACCTCGCTCCTCAGGAGCCTTTGGAGCTCGCGGCAAAACTCGTCCCGCCCGGAGGCGCCGGCATCGGCATGCACGTCATCCCCGTGGAGAAGGCGATCGAAAACGTGTCCACCTCGGTCAGCGTCGAGCACCTCTCGCACTGGGTTGAGTCCGCGGACAAGCTCTGCGCCATGGTCTGCGCCTGCCGCAAGGCCCAGCGCATCCGGGGCGAGGGCGTGGGCGACATCGAGGGCTACATGTGCATCGGTGTGGGCGACATCGCGGAATTCTTGGTGGAATCCGGCAAGGACGCCCACTACATCACCCGGGAGGAGGCCATGGAGATCATCGAGCGGGCGGAGCGCAAGGGCTACGTCCACCAGATCACCAACCTGGACGGCCCCAACCGCATCGTGGGCA
>JAEEGL015020596.1_pt1 | contig 16322 bp, 5 predicted proteins | sample 9134231 | NCBI WGS metagenome assembly JAEEGL01 (sample SAMN16246548, study PRJNA631951) | gut metagenome | biome: gut microbiome; feature: rumen; material: fiber-attached | host: Bos | place: Iran: Karaj | collected 2018-10
GTGTTGAGATTAATTTTAAGGAAGATATAAATTCTATTTAATAATTATGATATAATGTTATAGAAAAAAGGAAGTGATTTCTAATGAATAATCAAGATAATGAAAAGGTGTTTCAAAAGAGCCAAATCAATTGGTACCCAGGTCATATGGCTAAAACTAAAAGAGAGATAAGAGAAAAACTAGAACTTATTGATATTGTTTATGAAGTAATAGATAGTCGTATGCCAAGATCAAGTAGAATAGCTGATTTAGATGATATTATTGGTAATAAACCTAGAATTATTATTTCTACTAAATATGATTTGTGTGATAAAAATGTTACTGATAAAATACTTAATGGATTTGATGGAACAATCATCAAATGTAATTTAAAAGAAAATAGTAATATCAATAAAGAAATAATTAATAAAACAGAAGAACTTGTTAAATCTATTAACGATAAAAGAATTGAAAAAGGGCTTACTAAAAGAAATTATAGAGCTTTAGTTATTGGTGTACCTAATGCTGGTAAAAGCACTTTAATTAATAGACTTGCTGGTAAGAATATTGCTAAGACTGGCAATATGGCTGGAGTTACTAAAAATGTATCTTGGATTAAACTTAATAAAGATTTAGAATTATTAGATACTCCTGGAATATTATGGCCTAAAATAGAAAATAGGGAACAGGCTTTAAATCTTGCTAGTTTAACAAGTATAAAAGAAGAGATTCTTGATAGAGAAGAAATAGCAAGATATATTTTAGATTTCCTAAAAAACAATTATCCAAACCTTCTTGTTGAAAAATATAAAATTAATCTTGATAGTGAAGATATTATGGAAGATATTGGTAGACATAGAGGTTGTCTAATGAAAGGAAATATTGTTGATTTAGAGAAGGTTTATACAGTAATAATTAATGATGTAAAAGAGGGAAGAATTGGTAAAGTAACCTTTGATAAATAGTGTTAAGTGTAAAGTGAATTTAACTATTTACAAGAAGATATTACAATCTTCTTCTTTTTTTGTATAAATATTCTTAATTAACTTGATTTTATCTAAAAATTAAACTAAAATTATATTATGTATAGTAGTGTAGTGTGGAGGAATAGTATGAGAAACAAAAATAAACGTTTTACTTATGGCTTCTTCATATTTTTGTTGTGTCTTGGACTAGTTTATGTAGTTTCAAGATCTTTTGCGTATGAAGTTATAACTAAAAGTGATCAAACTGTTAGCAATGCTGAAGTAAAAAATGTTTCAGAAACTGCAGAGAATGTTACTTTTTCCATAAGAAAACTTAATAACAATGATATTATAGGTGGAAAAATAACTATTTTAATAACTAAAAAGTATAGTACTGTTAATCCAAGCACTTTAAAAGCTAAAGTAGAAGTCAGTGCTAATAACTCTACTTTTGAAACATATGGAGAGACTAATATAAGTTATGCCGGTAGACAAACTCTTTATGAAGAACTTGAATTACCTTATACAACAACTTATTTCCGTATAACTTTATATAATAATGGAACTCCAATGAGACTTGATAGAAGAAATGTTGATTGTGAAATAGATGTTAAGAGTACAACAGCATCAGTTAAAAATTATACATCACCTGGTTCTAATACGTTTACAGTAACTGCATCTGGAATGCATCGTATTGAATTATGGGGTGCCGCTGGTAACTACAACCCTAGTAATATGCAAGACCAAGTAGGAGCAGGTGCTTATACAAAAGGTGAAATGAAATTTGATGCTACTACAACATTTATTGTTAATGTTGGTGAACAAAAGACTGGTTTAAATAATTTTGCATCAGGCTCATTTAATGCAAATTCTGCTTCTTCAGTTGCTGGTGGAGCAAGAGACGTCTTTGGTAATGCCTTACCTGCAGGTACATCTTGTGGAAAAGGACAAGATTGTTCTAACTCATCAGGTGGCGGTGGTGCTACTGATGTAAGAATGAATAACGATTTATCATCTAGAATTATGGTTGCTGCCGGTGGTGGTGGTAATGTTTACTTTAAATCAGGTGAAATCGTAGGTATTGGTGGAGATGCTGGAGGTCTTGTTGGTTATTATGCTGGATCTCGTGGAACACACTTCACTCAAAATATTTTAGGTCAAAGAATAACTGAAGCTGATGGTATGACTACAACGGTATCAAGTTATGATACAGTACATGATTTTACTTTTGGTGGAACTCAAAAGAAAAATGGTTTAACTAATGCTGGAAGTCAAGCTGGTCTTGGAACGTTCGGTGTTGGTGGCGCAGGCTATTCACTAGGAGCTGCCGGTGGTGGTGGCTACTATGGTGGTGGTGGCGGTGGTGTCACTCGTAGTTATAACAATTCAATAGAAGGTTATGCCCCAGGTGCTGGTGGTAGTTCATTTATTTCTGGTCGTACAGGTAGTATTGCAAGCAATATGGCAAACGATGCTCGATGTGGTGAAAGTACAATCAATGGTAGTGGATCTATTTATCGACCTGAAACTTATTTAGGAACAACAGCTAATGCTTGTTCTATTGTTAGAATTGGTAATAAAGAATATATATTTAAAAATACATCTATGATTGATGGTAGAGGTTATTCATGGACAAATGTTCGTAGTACTCAAAAAAGAATGCCTGACCCACCTACTGGAGGTACTGCAAGATATGGTACAACAGCTAATGGTAATGGTAATATCGGTGGCGGCGCTGCAAGAATAACTTATGTAGATCCATCTAAACCACATGGTGAAGCTAAATGGAATAAAAAAGCTACAATGCATATTTATGTTAGAAATGTAGATATGAGTGGTAATGATTTAACTAGCCCAGAAAATCATTTATATGATCCTGAAGAAAGTTATTGTCATTATGCTGCAGATATATCACATCGTAATCTTGATAGAATGGAAATAAGTCCACAAAATTATGGTGTTTGTGGTGAAACTGGTGATGAAGATATTCATATCACTTATTATCATGATTGGGATTCTCATACTGTTATAACAGAATATCTTGATAAATATTATTTCGATGAGACGATTGAAGATGCAACAATTGATGAATATAAGCATGGTTCATCTTATTCAACATCTTGTAAAAACATTCCAAATTACACATATATTGAACATGCAGGTGATGCTTTAGGTGGAACAGTTGATGGCGATAAACGTGTTATTTGTTATTATGCTCATAGAACAACAACAATTACTATTCAATATTTAGAGGATGGAAGTAACACAGTACTTGCTGAACCAACAACGATTGTTAAGATGCATGGAGATAGTTATTCTGTTGCTCCACAAAGTATAAGAAATTATAAAAAAGTTCGTGTTGAAGGTCTTGAACAAGGTACTTGTAACGAAGATAGCATTTCAGTTATTTATTACTACAAACCACAACAATCTGATATTTATATTAATCATGTGGATTGTGTAACTGGTGAAGTACTAAGAGATCAAGAGAAGGTTACTGCTAGTGCAGGTGTACCTTATGATGTAACTGATAGAATTAGAAGAGATATATCTGGTTACTACCTAGATTATGTTCCTGCAAATGCAGCGGGTACATATGAAGGTGGAGACTATGAACATCCAATAACAGTAACATATCGTTATTGTCGTCGTGATGCAGTTGTTGTTGCTAACTATTTAGAGAATGGAACAAATAGAGTTCTTGCTCCTCGTTATGAACATGGTGTTAATAATGGAGATGAATATGAAACATTCCCTAAAGATATTAAGTATTATCGACTTGTATCTACTATTGGTGACTTTGAACATGGTACTGTTGTAAAAGAATTAACACAAGTTAATTACTATTATGAAAGAAAACTTGGAACGTTAACTGTTAAATATTTAGATGCAGATACTAATAATGAATTATCTCCAACAGAGAGATCTAATGTAAAATGGGGATTAAATTATCAAACTATTGCTAAAGATATTGAAAATTATTATGTACTAAGAATTGATGGTGACCCATCTGGTGTCGTAGAAGGCGATGAAGTTGAAGTTATCTATTGGTATAAACGTGATAAAGCTAATTTAACAGTCCGTTATATAGATGATAATACTAATATAGCGGTAGCTGATAATGTTGTTAAAGAATATTATTTGGGTGAAACATATACTAGTGAACAAAAAGTAATTCCAAATTATGAGTTTGTAAGAGTATATGGATCTCCTACAGGTGTATTTAGAGGTAATACAACAGTAACTTATTATTACAGATTAAAAGATGCAAAACTTACTGTTCGTCATTTAGATATTGATGATAATCATGAAATATATCCTACAACTTCTAGAAATATTAAGTGGGATACGGCTTATACAACTGAAAGAAGAACAATTACGGGATATGATTATGTTAAAGTAGAGGGTGCTGAATCAGGAAGAATTAATTCTGATGATTTAACAATAACTTACTACTATACTCGTAAGACATATACATTAACAGTTAGACATCTTGAAGCAGGAACTAATAATGTCCTTGCTGAGACTGAAACAAGAGAATTGCGTTATCAAGATGCGTATACTACTTTACCAAGAGGTATAACTAATTATCGTGTTTCTCAAGTTCCAGTAAATGCAAATGGAAGAATTATCGAGAATACAATAGTAACTTATTACTATACTATTAAAGATGGTGAACTTGTAGTAAGATATGTTGATGAAGAGACTGGCGAAAATATTATTCCTGCTGAAGTAACAGCGGTTGACTTTGGAGAATTCTATCGATCATATTCATTTGCTGATGGTAGAAAACAGTTTGATTATTATGATTTCTCTCGTGTAGTTGGTACTGAAGAGGGAAATATTGAACTAGAACATACTGAAGTTATCTATTATTATCGTATTAAACGAGGAAAAGTAGTAGCTAAGTATTTAGATATCGAAAACAATGAAGAATTAGTTGATTCTAGACAAGAGAATTATCGTTATGGAGAAAGCTATATTACTCATGAAGAAACTATTGATGGATATAGACTTGACCATATTGAAGGTGTAGAATCAGGAATATTTGAAGGTAATGTTGAAGTACGTTACTACTATAAACGTGTTCGTTTAACTGTAACTATTCATTATAAAGAAGAGGGTACAGAGAATAAGATTGCTAACGATAGTAGTCAAAATAAACAATATGGCGAACGCTATACAGCATCTCATATTGATATAGCAAATTATGGATATTATAGAGTTGTTGGCAATGAACGTGGAACAGTAGTTAGTGATGTCGAAATAACTTACTATTATAAAAAACGTGATGCTAAGATAATTGTTAAATATCTTGAAAAAGAAACGAATAGAGCATTGAGTCCACAAAGTGAATTAGATGTTAAATGGGGAGATCAATACGATACAGAATCTCTAGTTATCGATAATTATAAAGTTGTTGAAACACCATCTAATGCCTTTGGTACTGTTGAAGAAGACGAGATAGTTGTAATCTACTATTATGGTCATCGAGATGCTGTTGTTGTAACTAAGTATCTTGAGGATGGAACGAATAGAGAAATTGCATCTCAAGAACGTCGTGGATATAACTATGGAGAAAACTATATTACATATCAAAAAGATGTTTATAGTTATGAATTCGTAAGAAGTGAAGGTAACTTATATGGAATTGTTAACGATGATGAAATTACAGTTACATACTTCTATCGTAAGACTACTCGTAAGTTAACTATTAGATATCTAGAACTTGATACAGAAAAGAAAATTTCTGATGAAGAAGTAGAAGTAATGGATTATGGTACTTTATATCAAACAAGTATGAAGAACCTTGATAATTATGATTTCTATCGTGTAGTTGGAAATGAATCTGGTAAACTAGAGAACGATACGATAGTTACATATTACTATGTTCGAAAAGTAGCTACATTAGTAGTACGTCACTTAGATTATGAAACTAATAGAGAATTAAGTGCTGAAGAAATATCTACTGTTCGATATGGTGAAGAGTATGAAACTAGATCTCAAGAAATAAGAAATTATGTTTATAATAGTGTATCTGGTGTACCTAGTGGTTATGCAGATAGTGATACAATTGTTGTTACATATTACTACATACCAAAACCATCAAGAGTAACTAGTTATTACTTAGATGTTTCTGATGATCGTGAACTTGCTGAGAGTGAAACTCAAATGGTAACTTATAGTGAATACTATATTACTAAACCTAGTGGGGCAGTTCCTAAAAATTATGAATTCTTACGTAAGACACCTAACTATGAAGGTGTAGCAATGGATGATGTGATCGAAGTTTACTATTATTATCAAAAGATTGATAGTAATGTAACTACAAGTATTGATTTATATGGTACTGATGAGATTAATAGTTTAGATGAAACTGTATCATATTATATTGAATACAAAGCTAAAGTTAATGATTACATTGGAAATGGTAAGATAACAATTGTTGATAAATTACCTTATGGTATTTATGAAGAAAGATCTAATCTAGATGGTGGTGTTTATAACGAAAAAGATAAAACTATCACTTGGGTAGTTAATTGGGATAATATAGACTCATTTGAAAATGACAATGAGATAGTTGTCGAAAAGATGATAGATGTTGTTTATAAAGGCGTTGAAGCATCTGAAAGAAACTTTAATAATAATGTGTCTGGTAAATTAGTTCTTGATAATAATGAAAGAACTGTCGAAAATGATTTGATGACTCAAGTTAAAGTATCTGGAACAATTATTGTTCATCACTATTTAGAAGGAACAAATAACCAATTATTCTTGGATGAAATAATAGAAGGTTTAGTTGGTGATACATATATTACTCATGAACAAACGATTGAAGGATTTGAACTTGTAAGACGTCCACTTCAAGAGACTCTAACATTTAAAGAAGATCCGTTTGATGTAATTTATGAATATCGTAAACAAAGATTACATGTAACAATTTCTGTTCAAGGTGGTATAGGTGATGTTACTGGTGAAGAAGAAGTTCTATATGAAGGTGATTCAACTCCAGAGAATATCGTTATTACACCAGCTAAAGACTACGAAATCGAAAGAATTGTAGTTAATGGTGAAGAATATGATGTATATGATCCAAAAGGAATGACAATGGATAATTTCATTGGTATGACTGAGGATAAGAATATTGAAGTATACTTCACAGAAGCTGCTATTCCAGTACCAATTACTGGTAAAACAAGTAATTATATCGTATTATTTGTAGTTCTTGCATCCGTTGGCGCAACAGTTATAGTGTTACATCCAAAAAAGAAGAAAAAATTAGTAATTGAGAGATGATAATTCATCTCTCTTTTTTTTATAAAAATATCGTGAAAAAATCGTAAAAAAAGTGTACTTTTTTTGACCGTTATGATATGATAAATATGTTAGATAGTAGGGTGATTTCATGAAGAAAAAATTCAAGAATATATCTTTTATAGTAATAGATGTTATCGTTCTAGCATTTTTTGGTTTTTATTTAGCTGTAAATATTAAATATAAAGATGCTGACAATAAAGAAATAAAGTCTACAGGTGACTTTAATTTGCAGTCTTTGCTTGCAAATAGTACGGGCAATAGTAGTGCGCCTGCTGCTGTTTCATCTTGTAAGGTTGGGTCTGCAAGTAGAACAATGCACTCTATTGGTGATGGGTTTAATTGCTACATAACTACAACACCTTCTTCTGGTTATGTTGGTGGAACAACTTTTTCATCAGGATCTAGTTCTGTTTGTTCTGTAACATCTAGTGGTCAAGCTCAATGTAAAGCAGAAGGAACTTGTACTGTTAATGCATACACTTATAATAAAAATACTAAAAAAATATCTTGTACTTCTTATTCATCTATTTGCTGCCCTTCTTGGTCTACAGGAAGACAAGGTGTATATGCAAACGATGTTAGTCCATATACGAAAATGTGGGCTGACCAAAATAATAAATGTGTTTATTATAGTGATGTTAAACAACTTGCGAATGGAAATTATCAAGCGGTAAAACACTATAGAAGTAGTGGTCCTGGTGGTCAATGCTGTAGTGGACGACCTCATGAAGATCCAGTTAATGCTTGTTGGTGTGAATATAAGAAGGATTCTAATAATGATTATGTTTTGGATGATAATGGTAATAAGGTACCTGATGAAACAAAATGTGATTATGGAGAACATAAAGAATCTGATGGAACACATCAAAAAATGCCAAACAATACATACTGTGAACCTAGTATAGAAGGTTCTAATTGCTATTGCCCAGGTGGTACAAATTGTGCTTGGTATAAAGATGATGTTGCAGCAGCCAATGGATATGGAGATCCAGTTGATTCATCACTTTGTGAAACTCCACCTCCACCTGATGAAGTAAAATATAAACTTGATGTTGATCATTGGGAAGTTAATACACAATCAGATGTATGTAGTCATGAAGGACCTACAGAATATAATGAAGACGATCCTTATTCAACAAACTGGTGTACACCAACTGATAGTAGATGGAGACATCATTCAAATGATACAACTAATTATGATACTCCAACAGGAACAATGGATAGTGATAAACATGTAGTTTACTATTATTACTACGTTTATACATTAACTGTTCATCATTATATAGTAAATACAAATCAAATGGCTCCAACTAATTGTCAACAAGAAGGTCCAACTGAAAAAACTAAAGGTGTTGAATATTCAACTAGTGCTTGTTCAACGTTAAAGGATGGTTGGGAATTAGTTTCTACAGCCGGTGATCCTACATCAGGAACAATGGATAGTGATAAAGATGTTATTTACTATTATCGTGAAACACCTAAATGTTATATTGAAAAAGCAACTGGTAACTTTACGTTTGGTGCACATTTAGGCGATTCTGCTTATGAAAAAGCTACTTATGTAGATGGTACGGAAATCCCTGAAGATGATTGTGTTAACCCATCAATTAAGTTTAGAAAGATATCTAATGATAGTGGTCAACCTGTTCCAGATGCAGTACTAAAGGTTTATCAAACTAAAAATTATAATGGTGAAGCTTTAGCTGAAAGAAAAGAAATTAAATCATGGAAACAAGTTGCTGCTGATGATGGATGGTATACAATTCAATTACCAGCAGGAAGTTATGATTTATATGAAATAGAAGCTCCAGCTGGATATATCTTAAATAAGCATCCAGTTAGTGCAACAATAACAAAACATAAAGAAATATCTCCAACTACTGCGGAAGTATCAGTAGGGGATTGGACATATAAAGAAATATCATTTATAAAAATAGATAGTGATACGAACTTGCCTTTGAGAGGAGCAGAACTTGCTATCTTAGATAAAAATAAAAATGAAGTACATAGTTGGGTATCTGATGGAACTCCTAAGAAATTTACAGACTTAGGACCAGATGAGGATGATAACTGGGTACCAGGTAAGTATTACTTTGTTGAAAAGAAAGCAGCACCTGGACATATTATTAATCGTAATCCTATAGTGTTCTATATCTTAGAAAATGGTAATGCATCATTGGATGGTAGAACCCAATTAGCAGAAAATAAGTTTACAATGAGTAACGTTCCATGTCCTTATGTAACGGTTACAAAATATGAAAGTGGTACAGAAAATAAATTATCTGGTGCAAAACTTCGACTTGTTGATTCAACTGGTCATATCGTAGATGAATGGCGTGGTGATGAAAAGAGAATTCAAGTATGTCCAGATAAGTATTATGTAGAAGAAATCGAACCTCCAAAATATTATATTGCGGATAAAACTAAACATGAATTTGTAGTTATGGAAGATCGAAGTGTAACTCCAAGTCATATTAAAGTTTATAACAAACACATCCCTGAAATAACGATAATGAAGAGTGATGCAAAAACAAGATTACCTGTTCAAGAAGCTCAATTATCAATATATCAAGATGATGTATTATTAACTGATTTCCATTGGACATTAGATGGAAATATTCAAACTGATAGTGGATATTATAATCCTTGGGTAACAACAGCTTATCCAGTTAAGTTCTATTTTGGACCTGGTACATATACAGTTAAAGAAACTAGTGTTCCATCTGGTTATATCAAAGCTGCTGACTTTACGTTTACAGTTGATGAAAATGGAGTACCTTCAACAACATATATTGATATGTTAGATATTCCATATCCTGAGGTTAAGATATCAAAAGTTGATGCTATAACTGGTGAATATGTAGCAGGAGCTAAACTAAGATTAACTGATTATGATGGTAATCTAGTTATGACAGCTACTGATAATAGATATTGGATAGATGAAAATGGTGATGGTGTTGTTGATTACTTTATGACAACAACTGATGGCTATTTAACATTTATCTTACAACCTGGTACTTATACATTAACTGAGGTTGAACCTCCAGAAAATTATGTTAAATATTCGAACCCAATTACAATAACAGTTAGTGAAGACGGACTTGTAAATCCACAAGCTGAAGTTAAAGTAGAAAACGTTCCTTGTCCAACTATTACTGTTAGTAAACAATCAAATACTGCTACTGGTGAACTTGCTGGTGCAATGATTAAACTTACTAATAGAACAACTGGTGAGATTAAATACGTTGAAACAGGTCTAGAACCTAAACCTGTACAAGTATGTACTGGTGAATGGGAAATGCAAGAGATTAAACCTCCAGAAGGTTATGTTGCTGATCCAGTAGTTAAGAACTTTACAGTTGATGCTGAAGGTAACACAACACAACTAGAGTTTATCTTCAATGATCCAATTTATAAAGAAATGAAATTCTTTAAACGTGATCGTGTAACAAATGGTATTGTTCCTGGAGCAAAATTAAAACTTGAAAAAGATAATGGTGAAGTAGTAGATGAGTGGACAAGTTTAGATGTACCTCATGTATTAAGACTAGCACCTGGAACTTATCATTTCATTGAAGTAGAAGCTCCAAATGGTTATGTTAAAAATACAACTCCTGTAATCTTTACAGTTGATGATGTAACAGATACGGAATCAAGAGAGATAACAATTCTTGATACACCTTATCCAGAAGTATATATTGCTAAGATTGATTCAGTTACTAAAGAACCAATTGATGGTGCATTCATGATGATTACTGATTACTCTGGTTCAATTATTGATACTTGGGAATCAAATGCTGATTATCATAAAGTAATTCTTGCACCTGGTAGATATACGGTTACAGAAACAAGATCTGCACCAAATCACGTATTAACTAATGGAACAATTGAAATTGAAGTTAATGAATTAGGTGAAGTTCTTGGAGACTTTGTAAGAGAAGGAAGTAGAATAGTATTTAAGATGGAGAATATTCCATATCCAACTGTTAAGATAATTAAAGTTGATGAAAGAGGAAATACTCTATCAGGAGCTAAATTAAAATTAACCGACTTTGATGGTAATATCATTGATGAATGGATTACTAATACAAGATATCGTGAAATTGTATTAGGTCCTGGAAAGTATTACTTAGAAGAAACAGAAGCTCCACAAAATTATATTAAGTCAAATGAAAAAATAGAAATTAATGTATCTGATCAAGCTATTGCAACTCCAAGTGAAGTTACAATGACTAATAAGAATACACCAACAATCTTATTTGATAAGCGTGATGCTACAACTAATGAAAATATTGCTGGTGCTGAAATGATTATTAGAAGAGCTGATAATCATGATATTGTAGATACATTTATAAGTACAACTTCAACTTATAAACTTAAATTACAACCTGGAACTTATGAATTGCTTGAAAATAATCCACCTAGTGGTTATGAATATAATGAACAAGTAGTTCGATTCACTGTTGATGAAAACGGTAGTGATCCAAGTCCAGTAGTATTTAATAATAATAGATTAAAAACAATTAGTATTGCTAAAGTAGATAGTGAGACTGGTACTCTAATACCTGGAGCAGTACTTGTTGTTAAAGATATGAATAATGTTGAGGTAGCTCGTGTAACATCAGAGACAAGAAGAGTAATCTTACCTAAGTTACTTGATGCTGGTCAATATAAATTGATTGAAGAGAGTGCTCCTGAACATTATACAAAAAGTGATGAAGTTAAATTATTTACAGTAACAATTGATGAGAATCCAACACTTGAAATTGATTTTGCTAACACGATGATGCGTAAATTATGCTTAATCAAAGTTGATCAAGAAACAGGTGCTAAAGTTGCTGGTGCAAGATTTAGATTAACAAATAAAGCTAATAATCAAATTATGATTGAGTTTGATACTATTAGTGATTGTTATGATTATGAAGTTCCTTATGGAACATATGTTTTAGAAGAAATCGAACCACCAACACATTATCAAAAGACTGATCAAACTAGAGAATTTACTGTAAGTAGTGATAGTCCTAGAAATATTGAAGTGAAGTTAGCTAACCCACCTTATCGTGATTTATCTGTTGCTAAAGTAGATAATGATTCTGGTGAATTAGTTGCTGGAGCTAAGTTAAAATTAACTTATCCAGATGGAACAGAAAAAATAATTATTTCTAAGACTGAGAGAGTAATTGTTGATGATTTATACTATGGAAATTATACAATTCAAGAGATTGAAGCTCCTGATAACTATAAATTAAATAGCCAAGTATATGAATTTACTGTTACTCCAGATAGTAATGATGTTATTAATGTTGATGTTAATGATTATAAATTAAGATTAATAAGTGTTGCTAAAGTAGATAGCGAAACTGGTGAGTTCATCCCAGGAGTTACATTAGTAATTAAGAATGCTCTTGGAGTAACAATTGATAAAGTTGTTACTGAGGATGTTCCAGTAGTTGTACATGATCGTGATAATAGACTTGATTATGGTATTTATTCAATTACTGAAGAAGAAGCTCCAGAGGGATATCAAGTTAATACTGAACCAACAATCTTTATAATTAATCAAGAAACATCAAGAGATGATGATAACTTAACACTTGTTAAAGTAAATAACACACCATATCGTAAAGTTAAAGTTTGCAAACTTGATAGTGAAACATTAGATAAGGTTGCTGGAGCTAAGTTAGAATTAACTTATCCAGATGGAACTAAGAAAGAAATTATTAGTGATGCAAATTGTACAGAATTTGATGATATTGTTTATGGTGAATATAAGTTAAAAGAAATTGAAGCACCAGAAAAATATGATTTAAATACTGAAGAATTAACATTTACTGTAACAGCTGATAGTGATCGTGAACTTACATGGAATATTAAAAATGATCCATTAAGAGATATGATTATCTATAAAGTTGATAAAGAAAATGGTGAAAAAGTTGCTGGAGCAAGATTTAAATTAACTTACCCAGATAATAGTGAAAGAAATATTACTTCTACAACTGAGGGTGTTAAACTTGAAGGATTAAAATATGGTAAATATACATTAACGGAAGTTGAAGCTCCTAATATGTATCAATTAAATAGTGAACCTATTGAAATTACTATTAATTCAAGTAGTCCAAGAGAAATAGAAGTATCATTTGAAAATATTCCATATCGTAAAGTTAAGATATGTAAATATGATACAGAAACACTTGAAACTGTTGATGGTGCAACGTTCAAATTAACTTATCCAGATGGAACGGTTAAAGAGATTGTAACAACTAATGAATGTACTGAATATACTGATATAGTTTATGGTCCATATGAACTTCGTGAAATTGAAGCTCCAAAAGGATATGAATTTAAAAATGAAGTATTATCATTCGATGTTACAGAAGAAAGTGAACGTGAATTAGAATGGAGTATCAAGAATAAACCATTAAAAGCAATATGTATTGCTATAATAGATGATGATACAAAAGTTCTAGTACCTGGTGCTGATGTAATTGTTTATAACAGCAAAGATGATGCTATAGACGATTATGTATCTGGTAATGAAAGAGAATGTGTTTATAAACTTCCTTATGAAAATTATTGTACGAAAGTATTAGAAACACCTGATAATTATCGTATGCCAGAAACTAATCCAGAATGTGTTCCAATCAATGAAGATAGTCCTGATATTACATATGTTGATATACCATTAAAACCATATTATAAATTAAAAGTTGTTAAATATGGTGTTGATATGGATAGCAATTTAGCTGGTGCTAAGTTTGAACTTCATGATGCTGAGACTGATGAGTTGGTAAGAGAATTTACAACTGATGAAAATGCAACATATATTGAAAAATTATTACCAGGATCATATTACTTAGTTGAAGTAGAAGCTCCAGAAGGTTATTCACAATCTGAAGAAAGAATCCCTGTTGAAATTGTAACTGGTCAAGAAATAACAGAAATCACAGTAATTGATGATGTTGAAACTCCAATTACTGGTAAGACAGTTCCTTATGCAATAGTATCTATTGTACTTGGTGCATTAGGTTATGGATGCTTAACTATTTCTAAAAAACAAAAGAAATATGAATAATTAAAAGATAGTTAGAAATAACTATCTTTTTTGTTAAAAAAAGTGTAAAGTTTTTAGTAAAGTAATTGTGTAAAGATGAGGAAATTATTAAAAAAAACCTAGAATTCTATTATTTTTATGCCTATTATGATAAAATTATTATGGGTGTTTATATGAAAAGTATATATAGTATGACAATTCAAGATTTAGAGACTTTTCTAGAAGAATACAATGAAAAAAAATATAGAGCCTCTCAAATAATGGATTGGCTATATATAAAACGTGTAAATACTTTTATGGAAATGACTAATTTGTCAAATAGTTTAATTGAATTATTAAATAATAATTTCTATTTTGATAAGATGGATATTATTAAAGAACAAAATAGTACGGATGTATCTAAGTATTTAATTAAACTATATGATGATAATTTAATTGAAGCGGTTCTTATGAATCATGATTATGGAAATAGTTTATGTATTTCAACTCAAGTTGGTTGTAATATGGGATGTGCTTTCTGTGAAAGTGGTAGACTAAAAAAAGTTCGTAATCTAGAGTCGAGTGAACTAGTTTTACAAATAATGAAAGTAGAAGAGAAGATTAAAGATCGAATTAGTCATGTCGTTGTAATGGGTATTGGTGAACCTTTTGATAATTATGATAATTTAATAAAGTTCATTGAAATAATTAATTACAACAAAGGAATAAACTTAGGTAGTAGACATATAACAGTATCTACTTGTGGTATTGTTCCTAAAATAAAAGAATTTATGAAATTACCTTTTCAAGTTAATCTTGCAATTAGCTTACATGCACCTAATAACGATATAAGGAATAAGTTAATGCCTATTAATAAAGCTTATGATATTAATTTATTAATGAAAACAATAAAAGAATATCTAGAGAATGGTGGTAGGCGAGTTACTTTTGAATATATCATGCTAGAGAATATAAATGATAGTATAGATAATGCAAAAGAATTAGCAAAATTAATACGTAATATGAATTGTTATGTTAATTTAATTCCTTATAATGAAACAGAAAATATTGGCTTCAAAAGAAGCAGTAAAGATCGAATTATGGCATTTTATGATACCTTAAAGAAAGAAAAAATCAATGTTACTATAAGACGTGAATTTGGTGGTAATATTGATGCTGCATGTGGTCAATTAAGATCGAAGGAGAACATATGAGAACATTTTATTTAACTGATGTAGGAAAAGTTAGAGATCACAATGAAGATAGTGTTATCATCGTAAAAAACAACGAGGGCGATTATTTAATGGCTGTTGCAGATGGTATGGGAGGACACTCTTGTGGTGAAGTAGCAAGTAGTATTGTTATTAATCATATTACACACCGTTTCCAAAATGATTTCTATAAATTTGATAAAGAAGATGCTATAAATTTCGTTAATGATTTAATATATGAAGTAAATACTAAAATATTTAAATATGAAGATAGTCATCCTGAAAGTAAGGGTATGGGTACTACTCTTGTTATGGCTGTAGTTACTAAAGACTATATCATAATGAGTAATATTGGTGATTCAAGTGGTTTTGTTCTTAAAAAAGATAAATTACACAAGATAACAATTGATCATACTTTAGTTAATTATTTAGTACTTGCTGGAGAATTAACTGCTGAAGAAGCATTAAATCATCCTAGAAAGAATATTCTAATGAAAGCACTTGGTGCTAATGATCCAATTGAAGGAGATATCTTTGATTGTGATATGGATATTGATGGAATCTTCTTATGTAGTGATGGTGTAACTAATATGCTTGATGTTGAACAAATTGAAAAAGTTCTTGAAAGCGAACTTGATATAGAGGATAAAATAGTTAAACTTATTCATAAATGTAATAATAGAGGTGGACTTGATAATATCTCTATTGCATATATGGATTTTAGGGAAGGTGATGAAAAGTGATAACAAAGGGGCAAAAAATTAATGATCGTTATGAGATAATTAAGACTATTGGCGAAGGCGGTATGGCTAATGTTTA
>JAEEGL016544754.1_pt1 | contig 16322 bp, 9 predicted proteins | sample 9134231 | NCBI WGS metagenome assembly JAEEGL01 (sample SAMN16246548, study PRJNA631951) | gut metagenome | biome: gut microbiome; feature: rumen; material: fiber-attached | host: Bos | place: Iran: Karaj | collected 2018-10
TGCTGGCCAAATAGAGCAGATTGCGCGAGAACGAATCTCGAAGAGGAAGGAAACGCCTTGCCAGTAGATGCTTGTGGCTTGGGCTCCATCACGGAGTACGCCCCCCGCCCCTACGGGGCACCCCCCTCTCGGAGGGGGGCATAAAGTCAGTGTTCTCGTCAAGTAGCGAGAGAGAGCAAAGCCCCCGAAAGCCAAAATGAGAATTGCTGGAGGAATTGCAGGCCCCATTGACGCCGCGAAGAATGGGATGCTAGACTCTCAATACACGAATTACCATGCACAAGGACAGTCCATGAAACATGCTTCTCTTTTCGCCTCTGTCGCGGCGTTTGCCGCCGCGTCTTTGTTTTTCGCCCCCATCGCGTACGGCGGTGTGACATACGCCATTACAGACGAGGGCGCCACGCTCATCGTAGACGTCGATGCGGACGGTGCCACACTTGACGCCGCGCAAGTGGTGGCCGGCATCACGAAAATCGTCAAGCAAGGCGTAGGCAAGCTCAACGCCGTCCCGATTTCCTCCTACACGGGCGACTTCGACATTGAATCCGGCATCTGGTGCTGCACGGCGGCGGGCCATTTCGGCGCGACGAGTACGACGGCATCCTCCGGCACGATCTGGGTGCGCGATGGCGCGTCCATCGAGTACGCCGGAAGCGCCACGAATCCGGGAACACTTAGTGGCAAGACGATCCATCTTTACGGCGCGGGAGCTTCCGATGCAACCAGCGGAAGCAAGCTATTTCTCAGCGCGAGCATTCAGATGAGCGGCGCGGGGTTGGGCAAGAATCTCACCTTCGTGCTTCACGATGACGCGACGTTCTACTCCCGGAATCGCCTGTGCATGATTGGCACGTACAATCTCGGGGGGAAAACCCTCACGTTTGCGGGAGGAAGCGGCAAGAGCCATGACGTCTGTGGCACATTCACGAACGGCGGTCATGTCGTCATCGCGTCGGGCACCACATGGATGTCGCAGGCGGCTGCGTTTGTGTTCGCTGCCGAGTGCGCGGACGAGGCGTATGTCGAGATCGAAAGCGGGGCTACGTTCAACATCAAGGACAAGGTGACGGCTGCGAACGGCTGGACGGTCAAGAACAAAGGCGGCATCATCACCTGCAATACGCAGAGAGTACCCACGACCTTGAACATTGGCGTCTGGGCCGGGCCAATTGAGCTGTCAGGTTCGTCTCAGTTGGCGAACTACGGCAACAACATTGGCGGATGGGGCATTTCCAACACCGTCCTCAACGTCGAAGGCCCGCTGTCCGGTACGGGCACCCTTCTTGTCGGCCCGGGATGGCTGAACCTGCGTCACGCCGAAAACTCCTATTCGGGACCCGTCACGGTCAGAGGCAAGGGCCTCAAGCGCACGCCCGGGAACAACGAGAACGTCGTGCCGCCGGGGGCCGGCGGAATCGGCGTGTGGAACGGCGCGAACGTCTTCTTGAACGCTTCGTCGATCACGTTGAGGGACAGCGCTCGTCTTGAATTCATGGATGAAACAGCATCGGCAGTCGGTGCGCTCACGTTCATCGGCGACGTTTCGACATTCACCGCTGGTGACCCTGGCGATGATACGCAGTCGATCAAGGGCGGCTCCGCGACCATGCGTCCCACAATCGCAGGCATCACGAAGACCGGCTCCAACGTCCTTGTCGTCGATTCTACCGTCCATGTCACTGGCAAGGCAGTGATTAGCAACGGAACTCTTAGGATTCCGTATCGGTCCATCAGGGGAACGCCAGGCCTCTACGAGACACACGTGATGCCGGTGTCTCCCGGATCTCCCAATTGGGATGACGGATATGTTGGGGAAACCGGTTGGAACGGAAGCAACAACAAGTACAGAATCGGCCGTCCCTGGCTGGAGAACTACCAGCAGCACCTCATCTTCGATGAGAAGGGAATCTGCACAATCGGACCTCAGCGCGCCGTGATGCCCCTGGCGAACGGAAAATCGGACTGGGCGGACGGATACACCACGCGCAACGGATGGTGGTACCACGGCTACATCTGGAACAACACCGATGCGCCTGCCACCTACACGTTCTGGCATGGCTTTAACACGGACGCGGCCATCTATCTTGGAGAAGACCATGAGATGTACGACTTCCTGACGGGCACGGCATCCGGGCTCTCGGACGGCGTGACTGGACGTCCGTCGGCAGCGCGGGAAATCACCTTCCAGCCGGGCGCGACGCCGATAGACGTCTATGTGTATGGAGGAAAAGGAGCCAACTGGCTGAGGGAGGTCCCGTCGGTCTCGGTGCGGTACGGTTTCGCGTTCGCGCCATCTTCGGTCTGCTCTGCCGAATCCCTCAACCAGACGTTTCACACGTTCTATGATACGCCGAGCGCGGCGAATACAAATGCGCTCATCAGTGCGCTCGCGCAGTTCAGCCACTTCAAGGACGAGAGCGGCGTAGGCGAGCTTTTCACGGCCGACGTGTATGGAGACGCGGATGCGGACAAGAAGGTGGCGTATCAGCCGGTGTTCGACGACCTCGAGTTCGTCTACGGCACGACGCTAGACCTTTCCGACAACGGCTCTTTCCAAGTGAAGGATCTTACGGGTTCGCCGACGATCGTGAACGCCGTGGAGTTCAGGATCACGAACAATTGGACCATCTGTTCCGCGGACTTCCCGGCGGCGGATTCGACGGTGCGCCATCCGATGACGGTGGACGGAGCGCTCGCGTTTGCGGACGGGGCGACGTTCTCCATCGACACCCCCCTGGCCATCGCGCGGGATATCGTCGTCGCGACGGCGACGGACGGCATTACCGGTGCCCCGATTCCCTCCGACGACTGCAAGGACTGGCGTCTCAAGGTGGACGGCAGCAATCTGATTCTCAAGAAGGTATCCGCCACGATGCTCATCTTCCGATAGACACGCGGAGTGAGCGTTTTCTCATGCGGCGTACGTGGAGAACGCGGAGGGAGTGGCGAAGGCATTCCATGAATTCAAAAGTCCCGAGTCTGTCCCCATCCTCCGTCGCCGCTCCCGCGACTTCTTCGAAGTGTTCTCTTCCTGACGAGACCATCCGCTTCACGGAGGACACGAACGTCTTCCGCAATCCCGGCCAGGGATGGACCGCGGACGTGGCGACCTTCGGCATGGCCGCCCCGTTCGTTAACGTTGGCGCGCTGTATGGGCGGTTCGCCTGGGGCTTCCTTGAACCTGAGGAAGGCGTCTACGACTGGACGAAGATCGACGAGCTTGTCGATCTTGCCGCATCGCAGGGGCTGCCCGCCTCCTTTCGCATCGTGTGCGTGAGTTCCCACTCCCGAACGGGCTGGGCTACGCCGAAGTGGGTGTTTGACAAGGGTGCGAAGGACGAGCCGTTCATTTCACCGTACGTCCCCAAGGTCGAGGTCGACGGCCGCATGGTCGACATTGTCCAGCACGCGCCCGTCTTCGACGATCCTGTCTTCATGGAGGCTCATCGGCGCTTCCTCGTGGCGCTGGCCAAACGCTACGACGGAGACCCGCGCATTGCGGGGATGGATATCGGCAGCTACGGGAACTGGGGCGAATGGCACTGCCATGGCCTGCCGCCCGACGTGACCCGCTGCGATGCGGACGGGGTTCCCGTGCCGGGGCCGAAATCTCCCCCGCGCGTCTACCCGTTCGCAATCCGGCGGCAGTACGCCGACTGGTATCTGGAGAACTTCCCCAGGACGACGCTTGTGTTCATGACCGACGACTGGGAGACGTTCCAATACGCGCTCGGCGAGGACGACGTCCCCCGGGTGGGACTACGGCGCGACGGCGTGGGTTCCCCCTGGCACTTCGAGCGCTGGATTGGCACCCCGCCCTACGATGCCATTCCGCGCATGGCGGATGTCTGGCGCGACCGTCCCGTTTGGTTCGAGTTCTACTGCCAATGCCAGCAGATGAAGACGAAGGGCTGGAGTCTCGTGCAATCCGTGGACTGGATGCTGGCGAACCACGTCACCGCCGTCAACACGACGCCGTTCAGCCCCTGGACTGTAGGGGACGACCCTGAGACCTTCGACCTTCTGCGGAGGATTGACCTTTACGCCGGTGCGCGCCTTGTTCCGATAGCGGCCGCCGTACGGCGCAAGGGGCGGCGGGTCGCGGTGCGGCTCGACGGCGTTAACCGCGGTGTCGCCCGCATCCATCTCCCCTACGCGCTGCAGATTGTCGTTGCCGACAAGAACGGGCAGGAACGCTTTGTGCATGAATCGTCTGCCAATCCGGTATCCTGGCTCCCCGGCCCGTTCGGCTTCGACGAGTGCTTTGAGCTTCCGGCGGAACTGGAAGGGGCGGAAGTGCGTCTCTTCGTGCGCCTCCGCCATCGCGGCGGTGTATTCCGGAACTTCCGATTTGCCGCGCTTGAATCCGCCGCGGACGGATCACTTTCCCTTGGCGACGCCTGATACTCCCGCCAGTGCCGCGGGCGGGCCGCCCACGCCCCGACAAGACCCTGATGGCCTAAATGAGAATTGCCGGCGAATCCGTAGGGCCGATGCATCTTAGTTTTCATCCTTTCGCATTTCCATAACCATTCGCCAATATGCCACAACACCGTGATGAGAGCAGGCGCCAATCAGCCGTTCCCATCGGCTGGCTCGTCTGTTTCTGGCGCGGAACTCGGCGGGAGCAACGCCGCGACCGCCAGGCGCTTCACAACAAGGTGGAATCCACCGAAGTCTTTTCAATTTAAAATCTGTATGTTTTCATTGTAAACAAATGTATTGTATGCACAACTTGAAATGCATAGATTTCGGTGGAAAAACGTGTCCTGGGAGGTGGAAAACGGAGATGCTGGAGGGAACGCACCGGCAATCGGGCCGCATTCGGCCTGTGCGTGTGGGGAACGGGAGGACGCACCGGGCGCCCCCGCCGCGGTCCGGTTCCCCGATGTAGTCCTCACGCTGGCGCAGGATGTACTCCTTGATTGATTTTCTGCTCATTCTGTTCATGCCTCCATGATACCGGTGTCCAGCATTTGAGGAAAGCGCCATGCCTCAATGACGCCCCCTTTCTCGCTCGGTGTCCATAATTCTGACGCAGCGCGCCCACAATCGCACATATGGCAACGCTCTTGACGTGGAAATCCGTTCGGGGTAGGATATCCATTACCGATGTAGCCCCGTTTGCCGAGTAACCAAGGAATAACCATGTACCGGATATCTCTTCTGACGACCTTCTCTCTGGCTCCCGCGCTTGCAATCGTACTGTCTTCCGTGGTTCTGCCTGCCGCGCGCGGGGGCGTTGACTGGACGAAGTTTGACAAGTCGTTCACCATTTCGTTTCCCGGCTACAGGGGGCTGTCGACCCTGACGGACTTCCCCGTTCTCATACGCCTCTCCGCCGCACGCAACGACTTCGACTATTCCAGATGCGCCAACGGCGCCGACCTGCGCTTTTCGGACGCCGAGGGCAATGTCCTTTCACAGGAAATCGACACCTGGAATCCTGTCGGCGAATCGCTCGTCTGGGTCAAAGTCCCGTTGTTCAACGTCGAGACGAAAATCACCGCGCACTACGGCTACACGGGCGAAGGGGCGTTGCCCGCCAACGATCCGACCAACGTGTGGTCGTCGGGTTATGTAGGCGTCTGGCACATGGGGGAGAATGGCGTACCCCTTGCGGATTCGTCCGGCGTCAGCGTGCCCATCTCCACGGATTCGACCGGCGGCAGGGCCGTCTATGGCTATGCGGGAGCGATTGGAAACGCGGTGGATATGAGCGCGGGCTCATGGGGTCATTGGCTGTCTGCGGAGGATCATGATGCGTTTGACGGGTTCACCGATTTCACGCTTGAAATGTGGACCAAGCAGAATACCTGGCGGTCCGGGGACAACAACAACTCGGCATTGATTGCCAAGCGCATCTATCAAAGTAGCGACCAGTCCTACTACTGGTATCTGAACAGGGCCAATGGCCTGGATGGCCCGGCGGGGGCGCTGATTTCGACGAACGGTGTCAGTACCTTGTCTGCCGTCGGCAACCGGGTGAAACCGGAAGCGGATGTGTGGACGCACCAGGCGTTTGTGCGGGATACCGCTGCAAACAACTATCGGGCGTACGTGGGCGGAGGAAGCACATACACATCGTCGTCTTCGTTAGGAACGGAGCCTGTCTTTGCGGGGACCGAGCCGCTCTGCATTGGCGGATGGAGCAGAGCCAACGCCTTTCCCGGGCAGATTGACGAGGTGCGCATCTCGCGTGTCGCCCGTTCGCCGGATTGGATTAGTGCCACCAGCGACTGTGTCGCGAAGGATTCGTTCGTTTCCTACGAGGCGAACGCCAACAACTGGGACGCCTATTCGCACAAGTTCACTGTCTCCTTCACGGGCTACAGCGGAAACGAGACTCTGACGGACTTCCCCGCCCTCGTGCGCATCTCGGAGTACGACGAAGAGACGGGTAAGGGACTTGAAGGGTTTTCCTACGCCGACTGCCTCAAGCCCAATGGCGGAGATCTGCGCTTCGAGGGTCCCGACGGCGAACCGCTTGCCTGCGAGGTCGATACGTGGAACACGAACGGGGAATCGCTTGTCTGGGTGAAGCTTCCGACCCTTCCATTCTCGGGGAGGATTACCGCCTACTACGGCTGGAAATTCGCCCCGTCGATTAATGCCACGGATGTATGGTCGAATGAATATGTCGGCGTATGGCACATGAAAGAGAGCGGGCTCCCGTTGGCAGAGTCTTCCGGCGTCAGCACGCCAATCGATTCGGGAGATGCCAAAGTCGCCTACGGCTACGATGGCCCAGTTGGCAATGCCGTGGACATGAGCGGTGTGACTTCGGGATGGGCCAATCGCCTATCTGCGGCGGATGACGACGACCTTGACGGCTTTACCGACTTCACGCTTGAAATGTGGATGAAGCAGGAGGTCTGGGGTTCTGGCGACAACCCGGTTCTGCTTGCCAAGCGCAATGGCAAAGACTGCGCGTATTACTGGTGCTGCCGGAAGGTGAGCGGTCAGCGGGCGGCGAATATTGTCGTCTCCACAAACGCCAACAACGCCGTCGCGGATCTAAACGGGAATGTGACTTGTCCTCCTTTGGGCGAGTGGACGCATCAGGCAATCATACGAAAGACTGCGGGGAATTACATAACGGCGTTCATCAATGGCGAGAATTGCTGGAGCAGAAATTCCTACGGAACCAATCCGATTGTGTCAAATAGCCAGCGTCTTGCTTTTGGCAGTGGTGCCAACGGGTATCCATTCCCCGGGCAAATCGACGAGGTGCGCATTTCGCGGGTCGCGCGGTCGAAGGCATGGCTCAAGGCGACACACGACACGGTGGCAAACGCAGACTTCGTGACATATACCAAGGCCTTTCCCACTGCTCGCCGCACCATCATCTACTTCAAGTAGCAGTCTTGGGCATTCTTCATTCTGCAATTGTGCAATTGAGCAATTTGACATTTGACAATTCCACAATTCCATAATTCCATAATACTGAATTTCATCCTTGACGCGGAAATCGGTTGGGGATAGGATACGGATTAACGGCGAAAGTCCGTTCGCCGGAATCCAAGGAATTCCCATGAACCGAACCCAGATATCGGCCTTGTCCCTGGCCTTTTCCTTCTTTGCATTCTGCATGCTTGCACCGGTCGCGCGTGGCGACAACCCCGACTGGACTCAGTTTGACAAGTCTCTCAACATCTCCTTCCCCGGCTACACGGGATTGGGGCTTACGGACTTCCCCGTCCTCATCAGGCTTTCCCCCGAGCGCAATGACTTTGACTATTCCAGATGTGCCAATGGGGATACCCTGAGATTTTCCGATGCCGGCGGCAATCTCCTCTCGCATGAGATCGATACCTGGAACCCCGTTGGCGAATCGCTTGTCTGGGTCAAGGTGCCGTCGCTCAACTCCTCGACGAAGATTGTCGCCCACTACGGCTACAGGGGCGAGGGAGCATTGCCCGCCGTCACCGCGTCGGACGTGTGGGACGCAGACTACGTCGGCGTGTGGCATCTTGGCGAGGGTGGGCTTCCGCTCGCCGAATCCTCCGGCGTCAGCACGCCCTTCAGCGAATCCGTCGGGAGTTCGCTTGCCTTCGGCTATCCCGGACCCGTCGGCGGAGCGCTTGACCTAAACAACGATTCGGGGCGCACCGGTGGCGTGTTCGCGGACGATGACGATGATCTCGACGGTTTTTCCGACATCACCATCGAGTGCTGGCTCCGCCAGAACGTCAATCAATCCGGCGGCTACGGAAGTCTGGTTCAGAAGGTTGCGTCAGGGAGTGCCGAATATTCCTATCGCGTATTCAACCCTGGAACGCAGAAATTCTACTTCTATCTGGGGTCGAACGGCAGCGCACCTGGCGGTAACGGCACACACGTTAAAGTCGAAGGCCACTTCACCGGCCCCGGACTTGAAACTTGGTACCATCATGCTTTTACCTACGCGCTTGCGAACAAGAAATGCGGAACCTACCTCAACGGGTCGGTCTTCTGGGAGCATACCGGCTACTGGAATCTCGGCGGGAACATCTTCGCAGGCTCGGCGAAACTCAGCATTGGCGCCGGATGGACGAGTGGCGCTACATCGTTTCAGGGCCAGATCGACGAGCTTCGCATCTCCAAAGCGGCCCGTTCGGCCGACTGGATCAAGGCGACGCACGATACGGTCGCCAACGACGCATTCGCCTCCTACGAAGCGACGGACAACGACTTGGATAAGTACACGCACAAGTTCACGGTGACGTTTTCCGGTGCGCCGGAAGGAACGCTGGAGGACTTTCCAGTTCTTGTCAGGATCTCCGAATTCGACGAGACGACCGGCACGGGCATACAGGACTTCTCCTATGCAGACTGCTTGAAGGCGAACGGTGGAGATCTGCGTTTCACCGACGCCGCCGGAAACTTCCTTGCGAGCGAGGTTGACACCTGGGATCCGGATGGCACGTCGCTCGTCTGGGTCAAGGTGCCGAGCCTCACGCCCTCGACGAAAATCACCGCATACTATGGCTGGAAAATGGCTCCGGCGGCGAACGGAGCCGCCGTCTGGTCAAACGGCTATGTGGGGGTCTGGCACCTCAACGAAAACGCACTGCCCCTTGCGGAATCCTCCGGTGTCAGCACACCTTTCAGTTCCAAATACGGGTCCCCCACGTTTGGTGCGCAGGGCGTGGTCGGACAGGCGCTAGACATGACAAGCGATAGCAGCACATGGGGCGCCCGTGTAAATGCGGACGATGACGACGATCTCGACGGATTTGTCGATTTCACGTTCGAGATGTGGACGAAGCAGGATACGTGGGACACCGAAAAGAACCGGGCGATGCTGAACAAACGCGCCAGCTACAATTCGGACAATTCCTACTACTGGTACAACGCGACAGACCATTCCTGCGGGGCGGGAGCGCTGTTCAGCACCAACGGCGTCGATTCGATCTACGCGAATGGCAACAGCGTTCGTCCGGAAGCGGGAGTCTGGACGCACCAGGCGATTGTCCGCGACACGGTCAACGGGAACGCATACTCATACGTTGATGGTGCCGTTTCCTGGCAATTGGGTCGTTCGGGTGGCGTGGAGCCAGTGCATGCCGGAAGCGCACAACTCCAGCTTGGCGGATCCAGCCTGGCCAATCCATTCTTCGGGCAAATCGACGAGTTCCGCATGTCGAATGTCGCCCGCTCGGCCGCGTGGATCAAGGCGACGCGAGACACGGTTTTGGAAGAATCCTTCGCGACGTATTCCAAGGCTCTTCTCACCACCCGCCGCACCGTTATCTACTTCAGGTAGCAGCCTTTTGGGCTGTTGCGGTTCGACAGAGTCGACAGAATCGACCGAATCGACAAAATCGGGCTTGCCTTCTACTGCTCCGCGAGTCCGCGGCAGACGCGGAGAATTTCGGCGGCGAGTTCGGCGCCGATGCCGCCGACGGCGGCGATGGCGGCGGGGTCGGCCTGCGCAAGACGGCGCACGGAGCCGAAGGTCTTCAGGAGAAGGGCCTTGCGGTGCTCGCCGATGCCGGGGATTTCGTCGAGAACCGATTCGCGGATGCGCTTCTGTCGGAGCGTGCGGTTGTAGGTGATGGCGAAGCGGTGCGCCTCGTCGCGGAGGCGGATGAGAACCTGGAGGGCAGGGGAGTCTATGGGGAGGAGGACGGAGGGTGTGTCGGGGCGGTCGACGACGATCTCCTCGACGCGCTTGGCGAGGCCGATGGTCTGGAGGTCCGGGAGACCGAGGTCGGCGAGGATGGCGCGCGCGGAGCGGAGCTGCGCGAGGCCGCCATCGACCAGGACGAGGTCGGGCATGGGGCCGCCTTCGTCGCGGAGGCGGGAGTAGCGGCGCGTGATGACCTCGGCCATGCTTGCGGGGTCGTCGTTGCCGGCAGACTGGATGCGGAAGCGCCGGTAGCGGGAGGGGGCGGGCTCGCCATCGACGCTTGCGACGAGGCTCGCGACGGTAAGTGTGCCGCCGATGTGCGAGATGTCGAAGCCCTCGATGACGTGGGGGACGCCGCGCAGGCCGAGCGCGTCGGCGAGCTGGCGGCAGCCGTCGAGGGCCTGGGAACGGAGCAGATCGGGGCGGGCCTGTGCGCGGGCCCGCTGGCGGACCATGTCCTGGAGGGCGGAGCAGGTGTCGCGGAGCTTGGCGGCGCGCTCGAAGTCCATCTCGGCGGAGGCCCGGTGCATTTCGGCCTTGAGGTCCTCGATGACCTGCGGGCGTTCGCCGCGGAGGAAGGCGCAGGCCTCGTCGAAGCGGGCGCGGTACTCTTCGGGGGTGACGCGGCCGACGCAGGGGGCGGAGCAGTTGGCGACGATGTCGTTGTGGCAGTGTCGGAAGGCGTCGGCGTCGGGGTGGAGGTGGGAGCACTTGCGGATGCCGAAGCGGCGCTCGACGAAGTCGCGGACGGCGTGGACGACGCCTGCCTCGGGGAAGGGGCCGAAGTATTCGGCGCCGTCATCGCGGACGATGCGGACCTCGCGGAAGCGCGGCACCGGGGCGCCCGCCTCGGCCTTGAGGGCGAGATAGCGCTTGTCGTCGCGCATGAGGATGTTGAAGCGCGGCTTGTGCTCCTTGATGAGGCGGCTTTCGGTGAGGAGGGCCTCGGCCTCGTTGCGGACGGTGAGGAATTCGAGGGAGTCGATGCTGTGGATGAGGCCGCGGAGCTTGGGCGGGGCCTTGGCGAGGGTGGAGGCGCGGAAGTAGCTCTGGACGCGGCGGCGCAGCGAGACGGCCTTTCCGACGTAGATGATCTTCCCGGCCCGGTCGCGCATGATGTAGCAGCCGGGCTTTTCGGGAAGTTCGCGGAGGGTGGCGCGGATGCGGTCGTTCATGGGGGAGTCCGAGAGTCCGAAGTCCGAAGTTCAGAGTCCGAAGTCGGAAGTCGGATGGGTAATCAGGATTTCGGGATATTCTTCATGCGGCGGAATTCGCGGGCGATGCGGAAGGGGAGGCGGACGAGGAAGACGAGGAACAGCAGCCAGTACGCCAATGTGGTGAAAACGAAGGGGATGAACCACAAATCGCCCAGAAAGAGGTCGAGAAGGAAATCCACGAGCACCAGCAGGCTGAAGAACGCGGACTGCCCGTAGTACGAAAGGCACTCGGCCGCAAGCCCCCTGCAAAGATGGCTTGAAGACAATTTCTTCGTCTCGACGCTGTTCGCGCTGTCGTTCGAACCAAGCCAGATTTCACGCGAGACATCCTCCGGCAGCTTGCCTTTGCCCTTCAACTCGCAGAGGACATGCTCGGCGGAGGAGTGCGAGGCACTCCAGTTGAGCATCGGCGCAAGCGGCACGGACAGAAACGGTAGAATCAGCCAGACAATGGAATCCCCATCGCCTCGCAATTTGCCAACAATAAGGGAGGCAACCATGCCGACGGCTACCAGAAAACCCGGCTTGAACAGCAGATGGAAGACATAGTCCAGATAGAAGCCGGCGGGACTGCTTGTGCCCGTCAGTCGCGCCAGGGAACCGTCTGCCACATCCAGCACGGTGCCGACATTCCACAGGAATCCGGCCGCGAGGCAGAGGCACCACCCCGCCATCACCTGGGTCTCCGATTCCCAGGCGACAACCAGGCAACCGCCCATGACGAACAACGGGAGCGACACAATCCAGCAAAGACCCGAGAACACTGTCATCTGGTTGGCCGTGATGCCGAGGCGATGGGCCGCCTTCGCGATAGGGTACGCGAGCGGGCGGTAGACGTAGTGGACGAGCAGCGAGCTCTCGTCGGATTTGAGGGTCTTCGCGTAGTCTCCCATTGTCTAGTTCTCCCGCAGCTTCTCCTCGCAACCCTATCTATACGGTTCAAACGGAGTCTCGGCGACTTGGCAATCGTCGCCGCCAGCAATCCGAACGGCTTTCTCCCAAACATCCTCCGGGGCAATGTCGATATCCTCCGGCCAGGCAAGCGTTCCATAGGCGACGCGCACTTGGCGGAAGAAGGCGGGATCGCCCAGCTTTCGCCAATAGGGATGGCCGAGGTAGGGCTTGCAATCGAAGACGGCAGTGTCTCCCGTGTCGAACACAACGCGTACGCAAAAGTCCCCTTCCGGGTGCGCTTGGCAGATGTCGTGAAGTATGTCCATTTGTCGCTCCTATGACAGCGGTGCCACCTTGAAATACTCGCCTGTCGTGTTGAGAAGATCCCAGTTCGCCAGCAGATCCTGCTCGTGGATCGCAATCCATGATTTCACCATGTTCGCCTGGTCATTCGGGAAGCCATCCTTGCCGGTTGCCAGCATTTCACGCGACAAGACATCAAATGAGGCTGACTTCCCCTGGTATCGGGCATGGATATGCGCCCGATGGTGGCGTTCGCTCAGTTCGGGGCGCATGGATATCAGAATGCCGTAAAACAGAGAGAGTGTAGCCATTTCATTCCCCCACATCCGGCCGTCCCTCCCACCACGGCGGGGATGAGAACACGTTGCCGGCGTAGCCCACGTTGAGGACCATGGGGAACTTGCGCTTGCGGCCGGAATGGTCGTAGTCGTCGACCTCGAAGCCGAGGAGCTTGTCCTCCTGCCAGTGGTGCCAGCAGCGGATGATGGGCATGCGGGCGGTGCTGTAGGGCTTGGGGTTCTCGGGACTGCCACCGCCGTCGTTCTTCTTGTCTCCGTAGCGAAGCTGCCATTCCTTCGCCTCCCACCAGGCGACCTCGCCGTCGTCGTCCATGTCGTGGTCGGGGTTCGAATCCCAGGAGCATTTCGCGGCGGAGAACTCGTAGAAGTAGCTGTTGAGCTTGATGTCCTTGTTGCGTCCCGGAGCGGAACCGCCATCGAAGTCGTCGATCTCACTGTAGTGCGTGACGGTGGTGAGGTCCTTGGGAATGGGGTCGTAGGAGGAGTTGTTGATTCTGGCCTCTCTGTCGCTTTTGCAGACGTAGATGTCCTTGCCGTCGACGTATTCGGGGAAGAGGTTGCTGAGCCACGGCGGGTTAAGGCCGTTGTGGTCGGAGCGGTAGGAGGCGAGGGCGATGCCGAACTGCCGGAGGTTGGAGCGGCAGTCGGCCTGGCGGGCCTGGCGCTGGGCGCTGTTGATCATGGGGGCGGCAAGACCAGCAAGGATGCCGATGATGGCGACGACCGTGAGGACCTCCAGCAAAGAGAAGGCGGCGGCGGAAGATAAGCGAGGGAAAGGGGAGAAGGAGCGCATGGCGGTTAGTAGAGGCTAGTTCTAGTGGCTAGTTCTAGAGAAACTAGAAGTTCTAGGAATCCTAGGGGACTATGGGGCGGGACTTCGGACTTCGGACTTCGGACTTTCGGACTCCGTACCGCCCGGGCGGTACGGGTCCGTGCCTCCTGCCCCGAAGCGCAACTCGAAGTATATCAGAAGGAAGACGGCTCCGGCGAGTACGAATCCTGCGACGGAATAGGCGACGACGGGGCGCGAGAACGAGACGATCCAGGTGGCTACGGCGCAGAGCAGGACGAGCCCGTGCACGGCGAGGACGGCGGCGGGACGGCCGAGGCCGAGCATCCGCTCGAAGAGGTGCGAGGTATGGTCCTTGCCGGGGGTGGAGAAGGGGTTGCAGCCGCGGCGGATGCGGGCGACGCAGACGTGCGTCATGTCGAAGACCGGCACCGCCAGAAGCAGGACCGGGCAGAGCCAGGTGACCCAGTTCTCGTTGTTGGGGAAGCGCAGGAGCAGGGCGAGGCTGGCGAGGGTGAGCCCGAGGAAGAGCGAGCCGGTGTCGCCCATGAAGATGGAGCCGCGCCAGGGGTTGTTGCCGCGCAGGAAGCCCATGCAGGCCCCCGTGAGAGCCAGGGCGAAGGCGGCGACCTCCCATTCGCGGCAGACGAGGGCGATGGCGGCGACGGCGGCGCTCGACCAGGCGGTGAGTCCGCTGGTGAGTCCGTTCATGTTGTCGAGGAAGTTCACGGCGTTGGTGACGCCGACGAGCCAGAAGACGGTGAGCAGCACGTTCGCGGCGCGGGGGAGCCAGGCGAGCTGGACGCGGACGCCGAGGGCGTAGAGGGCGATTGCGGCGGCGAATTGCGCGACGATTTTGAGTTGCCAGGGGAGGGGCCAGCGATCATCGACGATGCCGACGGCGGCGAGGGCGGTCGCGAGGCCCAGAACCGAGAGGAAGGGGCCGTGGAGGGGAACAGCGGGGACGGCGAGGGCGATGGTCCAGACGGCGGCGATGATGGCGAGCCCGCCGAGAAGCGGGGTCGGGGTGCGGTGGACCTTGCGGGCGGCCGGAATGTCGAGCCAGCCGAGGCGCCGGGCGAGGTAGCGGACGGGCGGCACGAGGAGGAGGCTCACGAGACACGCCGCGAGGGCTCCGACGAGGGCCTGGCCGAGATGACGTTCCGACGCGTCCTCGAAGACGGGTTTTTCTATGTGGACGCGCTTGACGGTCGCGGGCGGGAGGTCCGGGACGGGGATTCCATCCGCTTCAAGGGCGCGGCGGGCGGCGTCGCGGGTAGCCCGGACGGCGGCGGCATCGACGCGGTTCATGGCGAGACTCGGGGAGCGGAGGGCGCGCTCGGAGTCGAGGTAGGCGGTGCGGAGGGCGTTGGCACGGGGTGTGCCGGAGCGCTGTTCGGCGGCCTGCAGGGCGAACCGCCCGCGCATGCTCAGTGCGACGGGGTTTTCGGGCTCCAGCGCGAGCATGTCGTCGAAGACCGCCTGGACGGCGGGCAGGTCGCGGCGATAGACGAAGAGGACCTTCGCGAGACGCTGTCGGAGGACGTTTGAGCCGGGAACGAGAGCGATGGCCGCGCGGTAGCCGCGTTCGGCCCTGGCGATCCAGCCGGGGGTCTGTGGTGAGTCCGGCCACGTCTCCAGGGCGGCGATGCAGGTGGCGGCATCGTTGGCCTGCGCGTAGGCGTCGTAGGGCTGGCGTTCGGCCCGGGTCTTGGCGAAGGCGAGGGCAAGGCGCGCGAGGGCGGTGCGTTCGGCGGGCTTCGGGTCGGCGGACCGGACCTGCTTCGCGAGCCAGTCGCGGGAGCGCTCCATGAAGTGCATCGCGTAGGCGCCGGTGCCCTTGACAACCTCGTCGGGCAGGAGGCGTCGGGCGATGTCTGGCATGCCGCCGCTGCCGACTCGCTCGGCGCAGGCGACGCGCATGTCGCGCTCGACGACTGGCCACTCGGTGGCGGCGAGGACGGCGGCGGCAATTGCCGTCAAAGCGACGGCAGAAATAGCCGCGGAGCATGTCGTTCCAAGTGGATGGACTGCGCACGGAGTACTCCCCCCGGCGGCTGTGCCGCCACCCCCCTCTCGGAAGGGGGCTTTCCCCGGCTCTTTTTCCCTTTTGGGAATACTCCACTTTTCCCTTGTTCTGCCCCCCTCCGAGAGGGGGGATGCCCCAAAGGGGCAGGGGGGAGTACTCCGAGCGCGACCCCGGAACCACGCACCCGATGCGGCGATGATTGTGACTGTTGCCACGGGGATTGCGGCGTGGAGCCAGGCCGAATGGCGGACGAGGACGTCGAGCCAAGCGCGAAAGGCGGATTCCCCGCGAATGACGTCAACGCCGCCCGATTGAGGTTGGAGCGAGTAGAGGAGAACGAACGAGATGACGGAGGCGACGAGGACGGCGGGGCACCACGCGCCGAAGGGTGACTCGTCGGAGGAGGACGAGCCGGAGGGGGCGGAGTCCGGCCGGGCGAGGACGAGACCCGCGACGCCGAGGCTGAGAAGAAGGGCGGAGGAGGCGGAGTAGACGCTGAACTGACTCTCGAACCAGAGACCGGCGGCGATGGCGACGGCGGCGATGAAGGCGGAGCCGGCGCGGAGCGACGGCGCGGAGCCGGATCGGGGGCTTCCGGCGAGCAGAATCAGACCCATGGTGCATCCGGTCACGGCGCCGAGGGCCCAGGTGTGGGAGCCCCAGAGCAGGGCCA
>JAEEGL010538769.1_pt1 | contig 16321 bp, 12 predicted proteins | sample 9134231 | NCBI WGS metagenome assembly JAEEGL01 (sample SAMN16246548, study PRJNA631951) | gut metagenome | biome: gut microbiome; feature: rumen; material: fiber-attached | host: Bos | place: Iran: Karaj | collected 2018-10
CCTGCCGATCAGGTTATAGACGGCGGCAGCTATAAAGATGATATAACAAGGGCCAAAGAACTGGCCAATGAAGGCAATATCGTTACATTCGGTATGCCTGTTAATTCTCCGGAAGAAAGGTATGGATATATCAAAGCCGATGGTGAAGATGTACTCGCATTTGTTGAAAAGCCTGACCATGAGACTGCTGTCGAGTATATGAATTCCGGAAATTATCTTGTAAACAGTGGAATGATGCTTTTCAGAGCCGGAGATTTCCTTGATGAATTAAAGAAGTATTCTTCAGATATTTATGATATATGTAAAAATGCGCTTAAGGGGAAGAAGACTAAAGGCAATTCGGTTACTTACCCTGCGTCTGTAATGAACACAATTCCTGCAGTACACATCGAAAAGACGTTACTCGAAAAGACAAAAAGAGCCAAAGTGGTCAAAGCTCATTTTGACTGGAAGGATATAGGCGGACTTGAAGATGTGGCTGATTCAAGAACCTCTTCAGACGGATATGAATACGAAAATAACTGTGAAAACACAGATATAATAAACAGATGCCCCAAGAGCATTGTAGTAGCAAATGGTGTATCGGATGTAGTTATAGTTAATACAACAGATGCTGTATATGTGGGTAAAAAAGGTGAATCGGAGCGCCTTAAGGAACTGGTTAACGATTCGGAAGCAGTATCTCAAATAGGTCGCTTCTTTGAGTCGGGAAGGGTTTTCTACAGACAATGGGGCAAATATGAACTTCTGGTAGATACGCCTCATTACAGAGTAAAACATGTAGTTATTCAGCCCGGGAAAACCATATATGCTCATAAACATGAGTTCAGATCCGAACACTGGACTGTTGTTTCAGGTACTGCATTTATTGAGCTTGACGGAAAAGAAGGATATTTTCATACCGATGATGTAGTCGATGTATTACCCGGTATGAAGCATCAGGTCAGCAATGCTGGAGATACTGAACTTGTAATAGTAGAAGTTTCGGTAGGTGAGAATGTCAGTGAAGACGACAAGATCACTGCTGAATGGAATGAAACACCAAATAACGCATCTACATTACCTTCAGAAGCTTTGGTAAGACTTAATCCTGCTTTTAAAGATAATCTCTGGGGTGGAACAAAATTAAAAGAAATATATGGTAAGAAATGTGATTTTGACATACTTGCCGAGAGCTGGGAGATGTCTGCGCACGAAGCAGGACAGAGCATTATAGCAACAGGCCGCAACAAAGGTATGCTTTTTAATGAATACCTTTCGTTGATCGGTAAGGAAAATTGGGGCTGGAAATGCAGATCGTTTGAAGATTTCCCAATACTTGTTAAGTTTATCGATGCCAAGGATAAGTTATCGGTTCAGGTCCATCCTGATGATGATTATGCAATAACAAACGAAGCTCAGTACGGAAAGAATGAAGTATGGTACGTGATTGATTGTGAACCCGAATCATATCTGTACTGTGGATTTAACAGGGATGTAACTAAAGAAGAAGTACTTAAGCGTATTGAAGACGATACTATCCTTGAGATCCTTAATAAGATACCTGTTTCCAAGGGCGATGTAATCTTCATCAAGACCGGAACAGTTCATGCGATAGGTGCCGGAATAGTAATATGTGAGATTCAGCAAAGCTCCACTTGTACATATCGTCTGTATGACTTTAATCGTAAGGATAAATTCGGAGATCCGAGAGAACTTCATATAGATAAAGCTTTGGATGTGCTCAATTTCTCAAAATACTGCCCGGAGAAGATAAATGAGGATACTGTAAATGCTGAAGGCTATACCAAACGCATAATATCGCTTTGTAAGTACTTTGAATGTGCCTTATTGGAGATTGAATCGTCCGCAAGGATTTTGGGTGTTGAAGAGAGTTTTACGTCGTTCCTTTGCATAGATGGAAGTGGCGCTATTAATGTCAGAAGACAAAATGAACCGGATACGGTTGTTGAAAAGCTTGATTTCAAGGCTGGAGATAGTCTTTTTGCTCCGAAGTCCACGGATATATTTGAGATAACAGGAAAATGTAGATTTATAGTTACAAGAGTATAAAAGAATTGGAAAGTGCCGGCTTTGTGAGCCGGTACTATTTTTATGCTTCAATAAAAGACGGATAGATAGGAAATGCCTGTATTTGTAATAAACATGATTTTGTGGTATTATGTCAAATGTAGATTTATGCATTAAAGGAATACCTATATGAAACTGATTATTCAGATTCCTTGCTATAATGAGGCCGAGACGTTGGAGATAGCTCTCAATGATCTTCCCAAGCATATAGATGGAATAGATGAGATTGAATACCTGATTATTAACGACGGAAGTACAGACAATACTGTAGAAGTTGCGAAAAATTGGGGTGTTCATTATATTGTAAGTTTTACAAAGAATAAGGGTCTTGCAAAGGGTTTTATGGCCGGTATAGATGCCTGTCTTAAGAATGGTGCCGATATTATCGTTAATACTGATGCAGACAATCAGTATTGCGGGGATGATATAAAAACAATAGTCAGACCCATATTGAATGGGGAAGCTGATATAGTAATAGGAGCTCGTCCTATAGATCAAACGGCACATTTCTCGTGGCTTAAGAAGAAACTTCAGCATTTTGGCAGCTGGGTAGTAAGAAAAGCGTCAAATACAAATATTCCTGATGCACCTTCGGGATTCAGAGCTTACAGCCGTGAAGCTGCACTTCAGTTAAATGTTGTTAACGAATATACATATACACTTGAACAGATAGTTCAGGCAGGAAGAAACAAGATTCCGATAATGTCGGTTCCGATCAGAACCAACGAGGAACTTCGTCCATCGAGATTATTCAACAGTATGATTGGATACGTTAAGAAATCAATGCTTACAATAATCAGGGCATATCTTATGTATAAACCGATGCATTTCTTCACAGTAATGGGTATTTTCCCATTTGTTGCCGGATTTGCGTTGGGTGCGAGATTTCTTTTTATCAGATATGTGCTTGGAAGTACGGGTGGAAATATCCAATCCTTGATTCTGTGCAGTATGTTGATCATGATTGCGGTAATGATATGGGTACTCGGAATGATGGCGGATGTTATCTCTGCTAACCGTAAGATTTCCCAGGAGATTCAGAAGAGGACCAGAGATATCGATTACAGATTGGCTTGGATAGAACAGAAACTAAAGAAAAACGAAGAAATAAATGATAATACTAAAGAAATATTAGATAAATAAGCATGGAGTTATCGGGCATGTTAGAAAAAACCACCGTTTGTGCGGTAGTCGTAACGTATAACAGAAAAGAAATGTTGATTCAATGTATTGAGGCAATATTTAATCAAACAATGCCTGTGTATAAACTCGTTATTCTTGATAACAACAGTTCAGACGGGACCGAACAGTTGCTTGAAGATAAGGGTTATCTTTCATTTGATAAAATAGTATTTAAGAAACTTGAAAAAAACACCGGTGGAGCCGGTGGTTTTAACGCGGGGATGAAAATCGCCGATGAGTTCAATCCGAATTGGATTTGGATCATGGATGATGATGTAATCCCTGAAGAGGATTGCCTGGAAGAATTACTTAATGCGGATTCGATAACAAAAGAGGAAGTAAGCTTCTATGCTTCAGCCATTCGTAATTCGGATGGAAAAGCCATGAATGTTCCCAAAATAGACAGAAGACAGTTTACCAAGTATACTGACTGGTATCAGTATCTTGATTATGGGATGGTGCAGGTTGTTAAAGCTACATTTGTCTCTTTGCTTATAAATGGCAAAGCGGTGAAAAAATGTGGTTTTCCTTGGGCACCGTTTTTTATTTGGGGAGACGATTCTGAATATACGCAGAGGATAATCCGTGACTTCGGACCTGCATATATGGTTGGAAAGAGCAAAGCGCTTCATTTAAGAAGCAGCGAAGAAGAATTATCGATTGTAAAAGAAACAAACATAAAAAGAATTCCACTGTATTTTTATCTTTACAGGAATAACCTAATAGGATTCTGGGAATACGAAGGCGCATTATACAGATTCATGTGCCTTGGCAAACTTGGCTTCGATTTCTGGGCAGTATTGTTTAAGGGTAAGTACAAGTTTAAGAAAATGGGAGTGATCCTTAAGGCATTTTTCAGTTTCCTCTTTGGAACCTACGATAAAAAGAGTTTTAAAAACAGAGCAAATATATAGGCTCCCCCCCTGAGGGGAAGCTGTCAGCACAGCTGACTGATGAGGTGTCTCATGCCCCCGCTTATATCGATAATAATACCTGTATACAACGTTGAACAATATTTCGATTACTGTATCCAAAGCGTCTTATCCCAGGATTACACCAATCTTGAGATAATACTCATTGATGACGGCTCCACTGACTCGTCCGGTCAAAAGTGTGATGAGTACGCAAAACAGGATCAAAGAATTAAAGTAATCCATCAGAAAAACGGCGGATTGTCATCTGCCAGAAATACCGGACTCAAGGAAATGACCGGAGAATACTTCTCCTTTATAGATTCCGACGATTATGTGAGAATAGATTATATAAGTCGAATGTATCGGCTTATCGATGAAGACAAGTCTGATATGGTAGTATGCTCGTATAAAAAGGTTATCAGAAACGAAGATTATTCCGTAATCTCCGAGGGTGACAGCGTATATGCAGTTTATGATCAGGAAGAGATAAAAATGGAGATGGTCTCCAGAAAAATACCTATGTATGCTCATGGTAAGCTATACAAAAAGGAATTTGCAGAATATATGGATTTTCCTGAGGGACGATTGTTTGAAGATATACTGACATGCTGGAATGTTATTAAACAAGTTGAGAAGGTCTCGTATTCAGATGTGAAAATATATTTTTACAGACAAAGAATTGACAGTATTGTTAATGCAGAATTCAAACATCATCGAATGGATCAGGTTTTCTTCTCTAAACGAATATTTGAGGAGACTCCGGAGAATACATCATTAAGGAATGCGGCGGGTACCAGGTGCTTCTTTTCTGCAGCTGATGATTATGCTCTGCTGACCAAAGGATATCCCAAGGAAAAAGAATATCTTTTGAAAAGTATCAGGATGTTTAGAACATACGTATTAAAAGATTCTTCAGCAGAATTGAGCATTAAACTTATGGCGTTGATTTCATTTCTTTGTCCCGGTATGGTTAGAGTTTTAGGCAGATTATATAAAAGAAGAAATTTAAAAAAGTGGTTGCGAGAAACAGCAAAATAGAAATATGTCGTTATTAAGTGTAATAATCCCAATTTATAATGGAAGTGAATATTTAGAAGAGACCATTAAAATGATATTAAACTCCGATTATAGGGATTTGGAGGTTATAGCAGTTAATGATGGATCTACGGATGACAGTGCCCAAATAGTTGAAAGGATTCAGCAGGAAGACAATCGTGTTAAACTATATAACAAAAAAAACGATGGTGTTGTTTCGTCCAGAAATTATGGTGTTGAATGTGCGAGTGGAGAATATATATGTTTTGTGGATCAAGATGATTTTGTAAAACCTTATATGTATTCAAAACTTATAAGCAAAATGGAAGTGGATCGTAGTGATATGGCTATGTGTTCTACCGGCCGCAGCATAAATGGAAGCGAATCATGTTATGACTTCCTGGAAGAGGGAGCATATGAGGATGATGAAATAAGAAAGAATCTTCTGTTCCCTATTCTGTTTAACGGTTATGATGTGCCAATTGAACATTCCGGAGGGAATCATTATCCCAATATATGGTGTTGTGTATTCAGGAAGTCTTTTTGGGATGAAAAACATATAAAATTCAGAGCATATGTCAATTTCGAAGATGATATGTTGGTTAAAGTTGAAACTTTATCTAAAGCTCAAAAAGTCAGTACAATTTCTGATATAGGGTATTGCTGGAGAATTAACCTTAAATCGGAAACATATGCACATCGTTTTGTGGAAGATATTGGAAAAAAACAGGATTTGGTCTATAAGGATATGGAGAATAGCCTAAAAGCATTCAATCCGTCAGAAGAAGTGCTGGATATTTTTAAACGAGTGACTTATTGTAAGCAGTATCTTGATGCAGTTCATTTTCTTACAAATAATAAGGATAAAAAGAAAAAAGATACAATTAAAGAATATTATTCCGAAAACATATATTCGAGAGATTTTGATAAATCAATAACAGCACGCAAATATATAAAAAAAGGACGAGTTAAACCTAATTTTTTACTTCCATTATTGTACAAAAGAAAAACGTTAATAAGTTATGAAACTGAAAAATTGTTGGATAAGATACTTTTGATAACACTTGAATCCAGGATCTTGACATCAATTGAAAGAAAATTGAAAAAGTAATCTCATTCGTAACAAGTAATAAATTACGTCAAATGAGTATTTGGGGGCTGGTCTTTGATGCCGTTGAGGTTATTGACTAAAGTATGTCGCATGCTATAATGTAAATGTTTTTTTGACTAATTGGATTGAGGATAAATGGGATTGATTACAAATAATAATGAAAAAGATAATAAATATGAATATATAGGCAAGGTTAAAATGGATTATTCCCTGCTTTCAGATGATGATTCGTATTCAGACGGAGATATTGAAGATGAATTGTTACAAATTGTAAAGGAACATAGAACTGACGAATTTCCTAACATAATCAGGGAGAGGGGGAATTGGCCTATTTTATATCACCTGTCTGAATACAGAGAAAATGTTCTTTCAGGCATTCCCTTTACTAAAAATGACGAAGTATTGGAAGTTGGCTCCGGATGCGGTGCTTTGACAGGATATTTATGTAAAAAGACTAAAAATGTGACTTGTGTTGAGCTTTCTAAAAGAAGAAGTTTAATAAATGCATATCGTCATATAGAAGAAGAAAATCTTGAGATAATCGTATCAAATTTTAAAAATGCATATATGCATTTAAACAGACAATTTGATTATGTATTACTGATAGGGGTATTGGAATACGCCAAGTTATATGTAGGAAAAGATAATCCGTATGAAATGATGCTTAAAATTATCGGTGATATTCTTAAACCGGGTGGAACTATAGTAGTAGCTATAGAAAATCGTTTTGGACTTAAATATTTTGCGGGTTGTAAGGAAGATCACTTGGGGCAGGAGTTTATCGGGGTGAATGGCTATTCCGGCGGGACAACCTCTGTTCAAACTTTCACGAAGAAGGAATTGGAAGGTATTATTTCAAGGGCGGGATTCAACAACTATAGATTTTTCTATCCATATCCTGATTATAAATTTGCTACTGCAATTTATAGTGATGATTTTTTGCCTAAAAAGGGAGAATTGACCAACAACTTTAGGAATTATGACAATTCCCGGTTGTCTTTTTTGGATGAAAAAGTGGTATTTGATGGATTGATCGACAACGAAGTGTTCCCTGTCTTTTCGAATTCGTTTTTAGTGCTGATTAAAAAGGAATAGTTTATGGAGAAGGTTTTATATTCGAAATCATCAGATTATAGAAACCGATTTACTAATCTGAGAACGTCTATTGTAGAAATTGATAATAAAAGGTATGCAAAAAAAGAATCTGTTTTTCCGGAAGCTCAAGAGCATCTTTTTTCGCTATTAGATAATCAAACAAAACTTAAGGATATTTTTGAGCCTGATTATAATGTTTGTTCTTGCATAAAAAAAGGAGAATGCGTTCTTTTTGATTATGTTGACGGAAAATCTCTCGAACAGATTGTCGGTGAAAAAATTGAGAGTGGTGACATTGATGGCTTGATAAGCTTGATCGAGGAATATCATTCTCTTGTCTGGAAAATGGAATCTTCAAGAATGGATTCTATTTCCGAGAGGTTTTATGAGGTCTTTGGAAAACAGGAGTTTTCGGACGATACACAATTCTGCAATTTTGGTAATATTGATTTGATTTTTTCCAATATTATAAAAAGGGATAAATTATGCATTATCGATTATGAATGGTGTTTTGATTTTCTTATTCCGTTGAAGTATATCTTTTGGAGGGGCCTTTTTACTTCTTATTCATTCAGTTTATTAGATAATAAAATAAAAGACGATATATTTATCCGATATGAATTGAGTCCGGAAGACAGAACTCAATTTCTAAATATGGAAGAACACTTCGTTGATTTTACTATGAACGGGCATATCTCCTTTAATGAAGAAGTAAAGGCATTTAGGAATATATGCTATAATGTAAAAAATTTTTGCTATGAAGGTAAAAATTATCCCATATCGATTTTCATTAAAAAGGACGGGAATATCATCGGAGAGAAACATGAAGGTATTTCATATCCGGGGCGAAATAAGTTTGCATTTCTCGTAGAAGATGGAGATTATGATTCTATAGAAGTCTTTCTGGCTCCGCTTGGCAGTATTATACGGAATATTAGTGTTGTTTCATTGGATCCAGAAAATGAAGTCTCGGTTCCTTTTACAACAACCAGCGATACAGAAGACAGTGATTCGGAGTATTTTTTACGAAATACTCCCGTGATTATAATTAATCAAGGTGGACACAAATACTTTAAAATAGAATATGTTATAAGTGTTTGGAATGAAGAAAAATTGATCGGGGATAATTTTGATAGTTATCTTTCGGATATAAATTACATTAGTAAAGAAAACACCGATCTAATATTATCTTTAGGTGATCAGATATCTGAAAAGAATCAGGAGATATTATCTTTAGGTGATCAGATATCTGAAAAGAATCAGGAGATATTATCTTTAGGTGACCAGATATCTGAAAAGAATCAGGAGATATTATCTTTAGGAGATCAAATATCTGAAAAGAATCAGGAGATATTGTCTTTAGGGGACCAAATATCAGATAACAATCAAGAGATTGCGGCGTTAAGAAATCAAATAAATGAGAGAAATACAATTCTTAAATCATTACAAGAGGATAGTCTTTTTAAAACGGTAAAAAAAATTTTTGCAATCAGAAAGGAAAAGAAGTATTAATCTGGGAATTGTATAGCATCTGATTTGAAAGGTTAGAGTATGTTGGCAAATAAAAAAACATTAAAAACATTATGGGAGTTGGCAAAAAATGATTTTGCCAACAGGTTTGCAGGTTCGTTTTTTGGTATAATATGGGCTTTTGTGCAGCCTGTTGTTTTAATACTTATGTATTTATTTATTTTTCAGGTTGCTTTTCCTGCTACACCGGTAGACGGTAAGTATCCGTACGTATTATGGCTGGTATCCGGATTAATACCATGGTTATTCTTCAGTGAATCTGTCATTACATCAACGAACTGTCTTTTGGAATACAGTTATCTGGTTAAGAAGATTGTGTTTCCAATAAAAATATTACCTTTTGTAAAAATCATATCTTCTTTGTTTGTTCACTTATTTTTTATTGTTTTTACGCTGATAGTCAGTTTTTTTGTAAAGAATTTCTCGGGGCTGTATTTTATACAAATATTATATTATTTGACCTGTTTAATATTATTAGCAGCCTCGTTGGGCTTTTTGACTTGCTCAATATTACCGTTTTTCAGGGACTTTATGCCCATTATCAGTATTATCATGCAGGTTGGAATGTGGATAACTCCTATTCTTTGGGATATAGAGATATTAGAAAACCAAGTATTAAAATTGGTTATGATGGCTAACCCGGTAGCATATATTGTTCAAGGGTATCGTGAAACATTTCTTGGAACAGGGTGGTTTTGGGAGAATCCGTTGTATATGTTATATTTTTGGTGTGTTGTTGCGGTTTTGGGTATTTTGGGAATGGTATCATTTAAAAAGATGAAACCGCATTTCGCGGATGTTTTGTAGTTTATTTAATTAATCTTCTTATCGAAAAAGAAATAATTGAGGTTTAAAGATAAATGGACAATTGTGTAATTAAAGTATCTCATGTAAATAAATCATATAAGCTTTATGATAAACCTTCTGACAGAATGAAAGAAGCATGGTCCTTAAACAAAAACAAAAAATATCATAAGGATTATTATGCTTTAAATGATATCGATTTTGAGATTAATAAAGGACAGTGTGTCGGAATAGTCGGAACAAACGGAGCAGGAAAGTCGACTTTACTAAAAATCATTACCGGAGTGTTGCAACCTACCGATGGAAAAGTTACGGTAAACGGTAAAATAAGTGCATTGCTTGAATTGGGCACCGGATTTAATATGGAATATTCCGGTATGAAAAATATATATATAAATGGTACCATGATGGGCTATTCCAAAGAGGAAATCCAGGAAAGAGTCGAGAACATTGTTCAATTTGCCGAAATAGGAGAGTATATAAACCAACCGGTAAAGACTTATTCCAGCGGTATGTTTGCCAGATTGGCATTTGCTGTTGCCATAAATGTTGATCCGGATATTTTGATAGTTGACGAAGCATTAAGTGTAGGCGATATATTCTTTCAGGCAAAGTGCTTTAAGAAATTCTCGGAGTTTTTAGAGAAAGGAAAAACCATTCTTTTCGTATCACATGATTTGAGCAGTGTATTAAAATATTGTGATAAATGTATTCTTATCAACAAAGGAAAGCAGGTGGCTTATGGAGAAACTGCTGAAGTGGTTAACATTTATAGAAAGATATTAGTCCAAGATTCTAAAGAAAAAGACTCGATTAAAGAACAAGATCCGTTATCGGGCAGTGATTCGATAATTGAAACTGATAAGAAAGATAATGCTGAGACAAAGAATTTATGGAAAGAGCATCTGATTATAAATAATAATTTTGTTGAATATGGTAATGAACGGGCTAAAATTGTGGATTTTGCTGTTTTAGATTCGGAAGGAAATGTGTCGACTTCCATAATGAAAGGAAGTAAATTTGAAATAAGAATTAAAACGGAGTTCTTAGATGATATTACAGAACCGATCTTTGCATATACCATTAAGGATTTAAAAGGCACTGAACTTACCGGAACTAATACCGTCCTTGAAAAATGCAATATGGAGAAAGCAGAAAAAGGACAGATAGTTACTGTTTCATTCAAACAAAAAATGCAATTACAGGGCGGCCAATACCTTCTTTCAATAGCGTGTACCGGTTACGAAGGGGATAAGTTTGTAGTTCATCATAGATTATATGATATTTGTAATATTCATGTTATATCAGAAAGAAACACTATAGGAGTGTTTGACAATGATGTAAGTGTTAAATATCTTTAAGGAGAATAAATTGGACGTAACAATAGTTATTCCGACCAAAAATGCCGGAAAAATTTTAAATCAGTGTTTGGAGAAAGTTTTTTCTCAAAAAACAAAATATGAATATGAAGTTATTTGTGTCGACTCGGGTTCGTCTGATGATACACTGGAAGTGATAGCTAAATATCCTGTTAAACTCTATAAAATATCACCTGAAGAATTTGGACATGGAAGAACGAGAAATTATGGAGCATCAAAAGGATCAGGTGAATATATTGTTTTCATTACGCAAGATGCGGTTCCTGCTTCTGATGAATGGCTTGAGAACTTCATTAATGCTATGAAGTTGGATAGTGAGATTGTGGGCGGATTTGGCATACATTATCCGTATCCAGATTGCAACATAATCGATAAAAGGGATTTGAAACTTCATTTTGATGGATTTGGTTTGGACAATACAATATTTCATCTGGATGATGAAGAAAGATATAAAACTGATGAAGTTTACAGAAGATACTTAGCATTTTTTAGTGATAATAATTCATGTGTAAAAAGAGAAATATTTGAAAAATATCCATATGATGACATAGAATTTGCGGAAGACCAAATGTGGGCGCAAAAAATGATTGAGCTGGGATATAAAAAAGTGTATTGTCCTTTTGCACCGGTTTATCATTCACATAATTATAATGTTCATTCGTATCTTGGACGATATTTTGATGAAAACAAAGGACTATATGAGATTTTTCAAAATGTAGGAGTTAAGCACTGGTATTATATTTTGCCAGCAACTATTAAACATACAAAAATGGACAAGGATTATTTTAAAACCTTGAATCTGACACAAAAAGAGTATAAAGAAGCAGCCAGATATAGTCTTAGAAGAAATTATGCGAGATATTTGGGGGCTTACTGGGGAGGCTATTATCACTCTTATTCGGAATGGTATAGAAAATGGTTAGATAAGCATATATCACAACAATTTGAACAGAGGAGAAAATAAAATTGAAATTGTTAAGAATGGGAAAAAAATTGGCATATTTATTAAAGACTCACGGCGTGAGAGGACTGAGCTCTTCAATAGATGCATCATATGGGATGACGGATATTATAAGTTACTATTCGTGGATTACTGACGTTACACCAATAGACTTAAATGAAGAACAGAAAAAAGAATCTAGGGATGTTATTACTGTGAATTGGATCATACCTGATTTAGATATTGGATCCGGTGGACATATGAATATATTCAGGTTTGTCTCGATTCTTGAAGATTTGGGAATTCATAATAAAATATATTTATTTGCAAGTACCAGATTTGAAAATGACGATGTATTCAGAAAGTTTTTGGATGAGCATTATTCTGCTTCTTTAACTAACAAAAACATAGAAGTCTTTAATAATACAGAAAGTATAAGGTATGCAAATGCTACAGTCGCGACCGGATGGCAGACCGCTTACTTTGTAAGAAGATTTAACAATACTGATACAAAATTCTACTTTGTTCAGGATTTCGAACCTTGCTTTTTCCCTTTGGGATCGGAATATCTTTTTGCAGAAAATACATATAAATTTGGATTCAAGGGAATTACGGCCGGTGATTGGTTAAAAGACAAGCTTCGAGAAGAATACAATATGAAAACGGAATCTTTTGGATTTTCTTATGACAGAGATAAGTATAGCCCGAAAGAAAAGCATGATAATGTTGAGAGACTGTTTTTCTATGCAAGACCGGTAACGCCGAGGAGAGCATTTGAATTAGGCCTTTTGGCGCTAAATGAAGTATATAAGAAAAAACCAAATATAGAAGTTGTGTTTGCAGGATGGGACATTAGTAAGTACAAAATTCCATTTATTCACTTAAATGCTGGTTGCGTTAGGATAGAGGAATTATCAGAATTGTATGCACAATGCGATATTTGTATCGTAATGTCTACTTCGAATTTGTCGCTGTTGCCATTGGAAGTTATGGCATCGAATTCTGTTGTGGCTACATCATATGGCGCAAATAATGAGTGGTTATTAAATGAGGAGAATTCGATTCTTTTTGAAAATAATCCGAACGATATAGCTAATAAGATTTTATTCTACTTGGATAATCCTGATGAATTAAAGAAAAAGAGAGAAGCTGGATTACAATGTGCATTAAATACAAATTGGAATAAAGAAGCACAAAAGGTCTATGATTTCGTTATGAAGGAAATAAAAGCTGATGAGTAAAAAAAGAAATGTATTGGTTTTAGGCGGCAATGGTTTTATAGGTACAAATCTATGTAAAGCATTGGTTTGTAATGGTTTTGAGACTTTTTCTTTTGACAGAGTCTTACCGCAATACCGGATAAAAGATGTTTATTATATAGAGGGTGATTTTTTTAATGATGAGTCATTGAAGAAAGCTGTAGATGGTATGGATGTGATATTCCATGCCATTTCGACAATTAATCCGGGTAATTCAAACACTGAATATATGCGGGGATATAGTAAGGATTTCCTGCAATCAGTGAAATTGTGTGAATTGGTAAGAGACAAAGAACAAAAATTGATCTTTCTTTCATCAGGAGGGACAGTATATGGAGTTCAAAGCGTTCAGCCAATAAAGGAAGATGCGTTGCCGCATCCGATAAATCATTATGGAAATATAAAACTTTGCATTGAAAACACTATGCTTTCTTTTGCGTATCAAAATGGTATGGATATTGCGATTGCTAGGATTTCTAATCCTTATGGCCCAGGCCAGGATTCGCAAAAGGGAGTGGGATTTATTGATTCTGCTATTAAGAATTCTTTAGCAGGGAATAAGATAGTTGTATATGGTGATGGAAATACTATTAGAGATTATATTTATATTGATGATGTATGTAAAGCTCTTGTATCTTTGGTAGAATATAACTTTATAGAAGAGGACAGTCCTATAGTTAATATTAGTACTGGTATTGGTGTTAGTAATAATGAGATTATCGAAATCGTTAAGAGAATTAATGGAAGCATAAAGGTTGACTATATAGAATCAAGATCTGTAGATTTGAAACAGGTGATACTTGACAATTCAAAAATAAAATCTATCGTTACAGATGATTTCCTGAGTCTTGAAAAAGGAATAGAGAAATACTATTGTTTTGTTAAGGATAAAAGGTGGAGCTATTGATAATGTTGAAAATAATAAAAAGTATTGCAAAAAAAAAGAGACGTTTGTTTATTTGCGTCATGTTTTTACTGGCTGTCATAGCATTTTCACTATTCAGACTTAGAGATGTCAATTTGTTAGGCGAAAAAAAAGTGTATCCGGATTGCGATGATTTTTTGAAAGAAATTTGTGATGGTGAAATATATGAACAAGGGTTTATTATGCCTATGGATGAACCTGAAAATCTAATCATATCTGTTGCGACTTTCCAAAGAGTGAATAATGCAACGATGGTTTTTGCTTTACTGGATAATAATAAAACAGAAATAAAAAAATGGGAAGTATCGGAAACTGATTTTGAAGATAATTCATTATATATGTTGGATGTATATGATATAAGGGGATTATTGATTAGAGGTAAAAACTATTACTTGAAATTTTATAGTTTAGGCTCCTTTGAAGGAAATGCTATTTCTTTAAAAAGCTCGACATATAATGCGGATTTTAATGAACTATACTTGAATGGAACTACTCCTATAGGGAAGAGAATATACATTTCTTTTTCGAAAGAGTTAAATATATATAGGTTTATTGTATGTCTTTCGGTTTCCTTAATTGTCTGTGGAATTATTCTCTTTTCTTTTTTGGAGAGTGAAAGAATAAAACCAGATATTAAGGTGTTCATTTCCTTAATGTTTGTGGGATTATTGATGATGCTTGTTCTACCGCCTATGACTACGCCAGACGAACCATCTCATTTTGCTACAGCATATAGTTATTCAAATAAACTGATGGGGATAAACCCTTCTGCTGATAAAAGTGGGTTTGTTTTAGGAAGAAATGAAGATAATACCATTCTAACACCAGGAGAACTGAAATGGTATTATTCGAGTTTATTTGTTAATACTAGTCAAGCTGATGATTCCATCGTTTCTTTATATAATATAAACAAGCCATTGGTGATATTCCCTCTTCCTTATATTCTTCCCGCACTAGGCATCTCGATAGCACGTTTGCTAAATTTTAGCAATACATATTTGTTTTACAGTGGTGCATTTATGAATTTGCTATTGTATGCGGTTATAATAAGTTTATCTTATAAATACAATCGATGTTTGAGAAATACTATAGTGGTAGTGAGTTTTTTGCCGATGATTTCTTCTACATTAGCATCGTATTCTTACGATACGTATAATAATGCGATTCTTTTTGCTTATGTTGCGTTTTTGATTTCAAGTATTTTTGAAAAAACTTCAATACAATTTAAAGAGATTATTATCATTATTGCTATGGAGATATTAGTTATTCCAGTCAAAGCATTATATATACCTATTTGTTTACTAGTATTTTTGATACCAAATCATAAATTCAAATCTATATCAAAAGCGATTGGTTATAAATTTTTTTTATTTGGGATAGCGATAGCTTCTTTGCCGTTAGGGTTATTGTATAGAGTTAATCCAAGTAATCCAGGCAACAGTAATGTTGAAAATGCATGGAATATTGGAGATGGGATTATCTTAGTATTGGATACTATATTTAAAGATGCGGATTTTTTTATTGAAACAATGCTGGGGAAAAGCCTAGGTTGGTTAAATATAGAAATACCTATTTGGCTTGTGTTGATATTTTTTGTTATTTTACTGATTGGTATTTTAGCAGATAATATAGAGATACAGAAATACAATAATCTTGGTAATAGAATAACTAGTGTTTCTATAGTTTTAGTAGGCGCATTTCTTCTTCTTTGTGGGTTTTATATAATGTATCCTGCAGAAAGTGCTATATTAAAGCATGTATTTGGAGTTCAAGGAAGATATTTTCTTCCGTATTTGTTGTTGATTCCATTATGTTTCAAATCAAACATAAATATTCAAGATTTTTCAATTGAGAAAATAATCGAGTGTGAGTTGATTGTTTCAATTATTACAGTATTTGAGATTATTCTTTCTTCTTCGATGTTATATATTTAGTGTTTAACAAAATGATATTGTATTATATTATTTAAAGAACATTTCCTTGGTATTTGAAATAATAATAGTAATTAGAAATAGAATAGGAGTTTAATCATGAAAGGAATTATTCTTGCCGGCGGTTCGGGAACAAGACTTTATCC
>JAEEGL015422400.1_pt1 | contig 16321 bp, 17 predicted proteins | sample 9134231 | NCBI WGS metagenome assembly JAEEGL01 (sample SAMN16246548, study PRJNA631951) | gut metagenome | biome: gut microbiome; feature: rumen; material: fiber-attached | host: Bos | place: Iran: Karaj | collected 2018-10
AAGGGTCGTTTCCTGGAGTTCTTCCAACAAAACCAGTCGAAAGTGCTGGTTTGTGCCCACGCCACCTTGCGCAACGGCATGAGGGAACTGCCCGATGATGCCTTTGACGACACGCTGTTGGCTATCGACGAGTTCCACCACGCATGTGCTGATGCCAATAACAATCTAGGCGATGTAGTTCGTCGTGTGATGAATAACTCTACTGGACACATCGTGGCGATGACAGGCTCTTACTTCCGAGGCGACGGCATCCCCGTCCTTCGCCAAGAGGATGAAGCGAGGTTTTATCCTGTCACCTATAACTATTATCAGCAACTGAACGGCTACAAGTATCTAAAGAACTTGGTGCTGGGTTATCACTTCTATCGGGGCAACTATCTTGACCATATCGATGAGGTGCTGGACACAACGAAAAAGACCATCATCCACATTCCAAGCGTGAATGCCAGAGCCTCGACGGGCATCGGCAAATATGCAGAGACAGATGACATCATGCGTGCTATCGGAACCATCGAAAGGAAGGACTACAACACGTGCATCTATGAGGTGCGCACGAAGGACGGACGACTGCTGAAAGTGGCTGACTTGGTGGAAGATGACCCGAAGGAGAGAAACATGGTGCAAGGCTATCTGCAACGCATGAAACGGGCAGAAGACATGGACATCATCATCGCTTTGGGCACAGCCAAGGAAGGGTTTGACTGGCAATGGTGCGAGATGTGCCTGACGGTAGGTGTGAGAGGCTCGTTGACTGAGGTGATTCAGATTATCGGGCGTTGCACCCGTGACTGTGAGGGCAAGGAAACGGCAAGATTTGTGAACATGATAGCGATGCCAGAAGCGGAACAGGCTGATGTGAAGGTGGCTGTGAACGACTTCCTGAAAGCCATCACTGCCTCGTTGCTGATGGAACAAGTGATGGCTCCGAGTTGGAAGTTCAAGACTGTAAAAGATGAGACAGAACCTTCGCCACGCACCTTGGTTGTGGAGGGTTTGAAACCGCTATCGAGTGAGAAGACCAAACTGATTGTGCAAGAACAATTGGATGATTTGAAGGCTTCCATCTTGCAGAATGAACAAGTGGCGAAAGCCATCAGCGGCTCGACCACAGCAGAAACCATCACGCAGAACTTGATACCCAAGGTGATTCGTGAACGCTATCCCGACTTGACTGAAGATGAGGTGGAAGAGGTGCGCCAAAGGGTGTTGCTTGACACGATGATAAAGGGTAACGACATTGTGGATGAACACGGGAACCTGATCGATATCAGAGATGACCAAGAGAGTGAGGGCAATCGCATGATTAAGATTGCCAACCGCTTCATCAACATCGACAAACTGAGCATCAACCTGATTGACACCATCAATCCGTTCCAAAGGGCATACGAGGTGATGTCGAAGTCGGTGGATGCACCTACGTTGAAGATTATTCAGGACACGATTGCAGAACAGAAGTTCAACCTGACTCTGGAGCAAGCCATCACTATATTCAAAGGGCCGTTGCAGGTGTATGTGAAAGAGCACAACGGGAAAGTGCCCAGCGCAGAAGACCCCGACCCAAAGGTGAGAGAAATGGCTGCCGCCTTGCAGATGATGAAGAATCTGAAAGCGAGGAAGATGGCAGGATTGGAATATGAAGGAGCGTGATGCGTATGGAATGGCCAAAAGAACTATTGGAATTGTTTGACGACCCATTATTGGATGGGGTACGTCCGAAGGTGGCAGCCCCTACTGCTGATGACCGCATGGCGAGCAAGTTGGCAGAGGTGAATGCCTGGATAGAGAAACATGGCAGAGATCCACAAATGACGGGCGACTTGACGGAGAAGAGGATGTGTGCCGCCATGATGGGATTAAGAAGAAAGAATCTGATGTAAGCGTATGGACATAGAGAAAGAACTGGAAAACATCTTGAACGACCCATTACTGGAATTATCAGAGGAGGAAGTAAGGCTTTTTGACATTCCACAAGATATGCGCAAGGCAATGGCGAAAAAGAAAGCGGATTACATTGCCCAGCATAAGTTGTGCGAAAACTTTGATGACTACAGAGCTTTGTTTGCCAAGGTTCATCAAGAACTGAAGCAGGGCAAACGTTCGTTGGTAAGAATCAATAAGACTGCCACCCTTGCCGCTGGAAGATTCTATTTTGTGAGCGGTCAGATGCTTTTGTTGGAACAGATTGGAGAACTGAAACGAAGCAGCAACTTCTTGCCTGATGCCAGAACACGTTGTATCTATGAGAATGGGACGGAATCGGACATCTTGCTTCAAACACTTCGTAAGAATGTGGTGGGTGATGGCTATGCTGTTTCAGAACTGGAGGAAGAAGCGGACGCGCAGTTCTTCAACAACTCGGATATTGCCTCAGACGATAAAGTGACGGGCTACATCTATGTGCTGTCCTCTCTTTCTGACCATCCAGATGTCAAGGATGAAAAGAATCTGTATAAGATAGGCTTCACAAGGGGAACTGTGGAGGAACGTATCTCCAATGCCGAGCATGAACCGACATACTTGATGGCACCCGTGAAGATTGTTGCCACTTACAAAGTGGTGAACTTGAATTCGCAGAAGTTCGAGGATATGTTGCATACGATACTGAAAAATGTCCAGTTCCACGTAACGGTAACGGACGACAATGGTATCAGCCATGAACCCAAAGAGTGGTTTGTTGTACCATTAAGTGTGGTGGACGCCATCATCGCAAGAATCATGGATAGCTCCATCATACATTATACATACAACACCACATTAAAATGTTTGGAGAAAATGAGTCAATAATTAAACCGATGTAATAAAAACAACACGATGAGTAAATTAGCAGCCATATTAGCATCAGCTTTTTCTGATAAAGGGAAAGACAATCCAGGATGTTCCTGTCTTGGCAGTATTGTAGTTATTCCGGTTCTAATCTATTTTATCTTCTGCTTGATTGAAGATATACCCCAAATATGGGAGCAATCTAATTACACGGATTCATCAGATTTCTCTTCTATTTATTATGAAAAGAAAGCTGAAATAATACTCCTTGCCTATATTATTTTTGTCATGTTCCCTTTCGTTGGTTGGCGCATGACAAGAATAAAAGCCCAAAAGAAGTCGTCAAGTGAAGTTTCTCGATTTTTGGATAATCTTGCCTATGCTCACCTCTGTTGTATCCTTCCTGGTGGCATCATTATATTATTACTACGATTGTTTCTTCCATGGTGGAGCATCTTTTTTGTAATAATACCTATTTTGAGTACCCCAATCATAATAGCAATAAGAAGAAATATCAAAAACAACAAGCATCGTTTCAAATAAATAAAACAAGATAGCCCGTACAACACTTCGTTGCACGGGCTATCTTATCTTTTCCCTCTTTCTTACCTTATTCCATCGGCATGAGATTTCACGTTCTACAATATGATGAATTGTTATTAGAATATGTCAGAATGAGTGCCTGTTTGCAGGAACAGAAGTGTTAGCTGTTGGTTGTCCTGCTGCCAAGTCATCAGCCAGTCAGGTTGGATGTGACATTCCCATATACCTTGTTGGTTGCCTGACAACTTGTGCGGACGATACTTCATGGGCAACGTACCAGTGGCTTCAAGTATGTCCATCGCGTCAATTATAAGCTTCATGTTAAGACCACGCTTGATGCACCGACGGAAATCTTTCTTGAATTGGGATGAGATTTTTTACCGTGTATGCCATACGCTATAATCCCATTTCTTTGTAGAAATCCTTCAACGTATTATAGGTGGTCACCCGTCCATGCTTCACATCCTCCATCGCCTTACGGAATCCTGCGGTCTTGGTCACATCATACTCCTTGGGCTTGTCCTCTTTCTGTATTCTTACCGAAGCTACTCCCGTCAACATTTTGCATGCTTGTCTCACCTTTGAAACGAGGCTTTCATCAGGGACTTGTAATATCAATGTTGCCATAATATCTTTTGTTTATGAATTTACACATTTGCAAAGTTACGATGAAGAAAGCACTATACAAAATAAAAAAGAGGATTTTTTCTTGTTTTCCCTCAAATTGTTTTGGTGTCCTGCTGATGACATATTGATTTACAAGCATAGCCCGTACAACTTTGTTTCGTTGCACGGGCTATCGTATTGTCTCCTACCAACCGTACAGTTTCCAATGGATTGGTGTTACTGGAGGGTTTTGTTCTTGCTTTTTCGGTGAGTTTACACCAGGCCGTTCAGGTCTCGACCAATGGCTTGCAAGTCGTCGCGCAGGGCGCGGAGACGATTGATGACTTCCACTTGGCGATTCACGCCGCCACCTTTGTCGCGCTTGATCATGTCGCGTGCTCCTTGGAGTGTCATGCCACGTTCCTTCACCAAGTGATGAACGAGTCTCACTTGCTCAATGTCGTCCTTGGTGTACTGACGGATGCCCCGACCCGCTTTTTGGGGGTGGATGTTCGGGAACTCCTTTTCCCAGTAGCGGAGCAGGGTTTCTGTCACCTTGAACATTTGTGCTACCTCGCTGATGTTGTAGAACATCTTGAGGTCTTTGTTTTTGTTGAGTGCCATAGGCTCTTACTTTTTTGGGATGTTCTTCAGTATCTCCAGCGTGAAGTCGTAGAACTTCTGTACCGAAGGGATGTGACAGGCTTCGCTGGGGGTGTGAGGGCTGACGAGGGTGGGGCCGTAGCTGGCCATGTCCATGTCGGGATAGTTCACGCCGATGATGCCGCACTCCAGTCCTGCATGACAAGCGCCGACGATAGGCTTCTTGCCGTACATCTTTTCGTAAATGTCTGACATCGAAGCTACAAGGGCACTCTTGGGATTGGGTTGCCAACCGCTGTAGCCTCCTTCGAGCGACACCTTCATGCCCGCCATCGAGAAGCAAGCTACGAGGCCGTTGCAGAGGTAGAGCTTCATGCTGTCTTGCGACGAACGGGCTAAGCTGATGACTTCGGCTTTACCCTCAGCCACGTTGATAATAGCCAAATTGCTCGATGTCTCCACCAAGTCAGGCATGGATGGGGTGTAGCGCAACACACCGTCGTGGGCAGCCATCATGGCGTTAATGAGGTTCTCTCCAATCTCCTGTGGCACTACGGTTTCCGGCATCTGCTCCACAGGAGTGGCTGTGAGTAGGAATCCGTTGGTTTCCACGTCTTTGTATTCGTCGGTGAAGATGGCCTTGCTCTTCTCAATCAGCGCGAGAAATTCGTCCTTCTTGTCAGCTGGAACGAGTACCGTGGCTTCACATTCACGTGGAATGGCGTTGCGCATATTGCCGCCATGCCAGCTGCACAGCTCGGCCAGGTCGGTGTTGACAGCTGCAAAGAGGATGCGCGTCATGAGTTTGTTGGCATTGGCGCGACCCTTGAAGATTTCGATGCCCGAGTGTCCGCCCAAGAGTCCCTTGATGGTAATGTTGTAGCAGAGTTTTCCTTCGGTGTCGGCCTCTTCTTCCTGATATTCCATGCTGCACACCACGTCCATGCCTCCAGCACAACCGATGGTGATTTCGCCTTCGGTCTCGGAGTCGAGGTTCAGCAGGTATTTACCCGTCAACTCGCCGGCTTTCAGTTGGAACGCGCCCTCCATGCCTGTTTCTTCGTCGCGGGTGATGAGCACTTCCAGCGGGCCGTGTGGGATGCTGTCGTCCTCCAAGATGGCCATAGCAGCCGCAACGCCCATGCCGTCGTCGGCACCCAAGGTGGTGTCGCGAGCTGTCACCCATTCGCCGTCGATATAGACATCCAGCGGGTCGGTCTCGAAGTTGTGCTTGCACTCCTTCGTCTTCTGTGGCACCATGTCCATGTGGGCTTGCAGTACGGCTGTCTCTCTGTCTTCGTAGCCAGGGGTGGCACCTTTCTTCATCACCACGTTGCCAGCCTCGTCGATGTAGGCTTCGGCACCGTTCTTTTGGGCGAAGTCAACGAGGAAGTCTGCCACTTGCTTTGTGTGTCCTGATGGACGTGGAATCTGTGTGAGCGCATAGAAATTTCTCCATACGCCTTTTGGGGAAAGTTCTTCAATTGGATTCATAGATTAGTTGTTTAGTTATTTAGTTGTTTAATTGTTTAGTTTTTCTTGTTGAGAGTGCCACCCAGGAATAGATGCCGAGCAATGGCACGAGGGCGGTTTGGATGGTGTGGACAATCAGCACGAACGTGACGGCGTTGACGTCGGCCACACCATAGAGGATTAGGATGGTCTTGACGGCAAAGTGCCAAGGGCCGGCACCATTGGGCGTGGGTACAATGACTGAAAGGCTGCCCACGATGAAGCTGACGATGGCTACGGTGAAGCTCAGCTGCTCCGTGAAGTCGAAGCATCGGAAAGTAATCCAGTAGTGGAAGAAGTAGCTGAGCCAGATGGCGATGGTGTAGCAGGCAAAGAGCCATTTGTTTTCCACCTTGCGGAGCGACAACACGCCGTCTTTCACCTTGTCCATCATCTCTCGCAGTTTGGTCATGAAGGTGAACCTCTTCATAGCATACCAGAAGAAGCAGATGGTGATGACGGCACAGAGGGCGGTGACGATGTAGCCCATGGTGGTGAAGCCTCTCAGCGTGTCCCAGAGGTTCAGCCCTGTGTGGTCGAAAAAGATGTTGAAGATGGTCAACTGCGACAGGATGACTGTCAGGGTGATGGCCAGAATGAGCAGCGAGTCGATGGCTCTTTCTGTCACGACGGTGCCCAATGCTTTCAGGAAGGAGGTTCCGTCGTATTTTGCCAACACACCACATCGGCTCAACTCGCCGCTGCGTGGAATGATGAGGCTTGATGCATAGGAGATGAACACGGCGTGAATGCAGTCCATCGTACGTGGGTGTTCCCCCAACGGAGCGAGTGTCTGCTTCCATCGGATGCCTCGGAACATCTGTGCGGTCACACCGAACACGAGAGAGAAGAGCATCCAGCCCCAGTTCATCTGGTGCAAGACGGTCTCCTTCATCGCCCGAAAGTCTGTGTCGCGGTACATCCACCATAAAATACCGCCTCCCAGCACAAATGGAAGCACAATATTCAGAACCTTTTTCAGCGTTTTAGGGTTGTTCATCAAAAAAAATCGTATCTTTGCACAAATTTGTTGCAAAGATACAAAATTTATTCATCATTCATCATGCTTAAGCCATAAAAAAACTGTGAACAGCGTAAAACCAAAGAAATTTCTGGGTCAGCATTTTCTTACTGACCTTAGCGTGGCATCGCGTATAGCCGACACGGTGGATGCCTGTCCCGCCATTCCTGTGCTGGAGGTGGGGCCAGGGACGGGGGTGCTGACACAATATTTATTAAGGAAAGAACGTCCGCTCAAAGTCGTGGAGATTGACTTCGACTCGGTGCCTTATCTGCATGAGCATTTTCCTGAGTTGGGCGACAATATTATCGAAGGTGATTTCCTGAAGATGAACCTTCAGGAGGTTTTCGATGGTCATCCTTTTGTCTTGACGGGCAATTATCCATACAACATTTCATCCCAGATTTTCTTCAAGATGGTGGAGAACCGCGATTTGATTCCCTGCTGTACGGGCATGATTCAGAAGGAGGTGGCAGAGCGTCTGGCGGCAGCTCCTGGGGGAAAGACGTATGGAGTGCTGAGTGTGCTGATGCAGGCGTGGTATGATGTGGAGTATCTGTTCACGGTGGATGAGCATGTCTTTAATCCGCCTCCGAAGGTGAAAAGTGCGGTCATTCGTATGACTCGTAACGGGAAGACTTCGTTGGGGTGCGATGAACAGTTGTTCCGTCGTATCGTCAAGACCGTTTTCACGATGCGGCGGAAGATGATGCGCAATGGCATGAAACAAATTCTTGGAAAGGATTCCCCTCTGCTTGCCGACTCGATGTTCACTCGACGCCCAGAACAACTGTCTGTGCAGGAATATGTGGATTTGACCAATCGGGTGGAGGCAGAACTGAAGCTTGCGCTTTGAGGAAGGGAAGGTGTGGCGGTGTGCCTATTTCTCGCCAATCACTTTGTTTTGTTTGAGCAATTCGTCTCTAATTCTAAAGAGGAAATAGATTTGTCCTGAGAAGACACGGTTTTCGTGTTGGGTACGTGCAATATGGAAGAGTTGTTCCAGCGTCTTGCTCAACTCCCTGATGTGTATTCCTCCACCCATGTCGATGTCCTGTTCACATTGGTGGGTCTGAAACCATGCGATTACTTCTTCTATCTCTTCTTTGGTGTATGTAGGCTTGTATTCCATTGTTTTATGATTGGGGTGTTAGCTGTTTTTCAGTACTTTTACCATCGCTTGGGCGGCTCTCTTGCTGGCACCGCTTCCGCCCAGCCGCTGTTTCATCTCCTGATAGTCCTGCATCATGCGTTGTCGTCCCTTCCCTTCGGGGAGAATGTCGCGAAGGTATTGGATGATGTTTTCTTTGGTCATCCTGTCTGCCACTAATTCTTGGACAATTTCTTTGTCTGCCACCAGGTTCACTAAGGAGATGTATTTTACTTTTAGTATCTTGCTCCTAAGCCAAGTGATGAACTTTCCCATGGGGATGTAGTAGCATACCACTTGCGGAACTTCCAGAATGGCTGTTTCCAACGTGGCGGTGCCGGAAGTGACGAGTGCTGCGACCGATTCGCTCAGCACTTGATAGGTCTGTCCGAATCGCAGCTCCACTTCGATGCCTGTGGGTATGTACTTTTGATAGTAGCTTGGGTCGATGCTGGGGGCACAGGCTATCACCAGCTTGTACGCTTTGAACGTGGATGCCGCTTCCAGCATCATGCGCAGATTGTCCTTGATTTCTTGTTTGCGGCTGCCGGCAAGAATGGCTATTTGTCTTTCTCCTCCCTTCTCGCCTTTGGACATCCCTTCTTGTTGGGAGTGCTGTCGCCATTCCTCCACAGCATCAACGCAGGGATTCCCCACATAATGCACCTTGTAGTCCCTTTCCTCGAACCACTTCACCTCAAAAGGCAGAATGGAGAACAAGGCATCCACGTCTCTACGTATGTTCTTGATTCTGTACTCTTTCCATGCCCAAATCTTCGGGCTGATGTAGTAGAACACCTTGCAGATGTTGTGGCTGTGAACATATTTCGCGATGTCGAGATTGAATCCTGGATAATCAATCAGTATCACCACGTCGGGCTTCCATGTGGCAATGTCGGCCTTGCATTGTTTCATGTTCCGCAGGATGGTGGGCAGATGCAGTAGCACAGGCACAAAGCCCATGTAGGCCAGTTCGCGGTAATGCTTCACTAACGTGCCACCCACAGCCGCCATCTTGTCGCCGCCATAGAATCGGAATTGTGCTTGGGGGTCTTCCTGCTTCAGCGCTTTCATCAGGTTTGACGCATGAAGGTCGCCTGATGCTTCTCCTGCTATCAGATAATATCTCATTCCAAACGTTTCTTGAGTTGCTCCATGAAGGAATAGGCTGTCAGGTCGAGTTGGATGGGGGTGACGGCCACGTATCCATGATTGAAAGCCCAAGTGTCGCTTTCCATCTCTTCCTCGTGCGGCGCATAGTAACCTGCTATCCAGTAGTATTTTCCACCTCTCGGATGGTCTCTTTCCTGCCATTCTTCATGCCAGTCGCCCATTCCCATCTTGCAGATTTTCAAGCCTTCAAACTGTTCCACGTTGGGCATGTTCACGTTCAGGCACACTCCTGTTGGAAGTCCATTCTCCAACACCATCTTCACGATTTTCTGAACCATTTCAGTCATGTAGCTGAAGTCGGCATCCTGCTCCATCTTCCCACTCGAAAAGGCAATGGAAGGCACTCCCTTGAGGCAACCTTCCAGCGCAATGGCCATCGTACCTGAATAATGCGCATTCACGGCGCAGTTGTCACCATGATTGATACCACCTATCACAAGGTCGGGCACACGTGGCAGTAGCTTTTCGAATGCCATCTTGGCACAGTCGTCGGGCGTGCCTGTGCATGACCAAATCGTCAGGTTTCCTCTTGTTTCTGTTCCTTCTTGATGTCTTACGAAAGTGTTCCTCACGGGGGTATGACTGCTGATGCTCATGCCCGAACCGCTTCGTCCGCTGTCGGGAGCCACCACAAACACATCTCCAAACTCTCTCACCATCTCTGCCAGCTGGTTGATGCCCTCGGCAGAGTAGCCGTCATCGTTGCTTAAAAATATCAGTTTATCCATTCTTTCGCCTTTGTTTTGAGTTGCAAAGGTACGGATTTCCTCGCTCTTTCTTCCCTAAAAAGGGGAAAAATCGTCTTTCTCGTAAAAAAAACACGAAAACCTTTTGCCAGTTGCCGAAAAAGAACTACCTTTGCATCGCAATTCCGAAAGAGGGGTACTCTTCGGGTTTGCTGAGACAAAAATTGGGATATGGTGTAATTGGCAACACAACAGATTCTGGTCCTGTTATTCCTGGTTCGAGCCCGGGTATCCCAACACAGCGTGGGCTTCAGAGCAATCTGAAGCCCACGCTGTGTTTCTCTTATAGAGTCGAATATTTGGAGGAAGTTTTGTTAGATAGCCAGATTGTGCAGGATGTCCAGGAGGTTGTGGTCGATGGCGCGGTTGTTGCGGATGGCACGGGAGAAGGGGACATAAACGATTTCGTCGTTGTCGATGCCGACCATGACGTTGCGGAGTCCTTTGAGAAGGGCTTGGATGCTGGCGGCTCCCATACGACTGGCGATGATGCGGTCGTGGGCAGTGGGGTGTCCGCCACGTTGAGCGTGTCCGATGATGGAGATGCGCACGTCAAGGTCGGGGTACTGGCTCTTCGCAAGGTCGGCATAGTGCATCGCACCACCTATTTGCTCGTTGGCTGCCACCAACACGATGGAGGAGCCTTTGGTCTTGCGGAAACCTTTCTGGATGAAGTGCTTGAGCTGTTCGTCTTCCACCTCGATGGTGGGCACGATGGCTTCTTCCACACCTGCTGCAATGCCGCCGTTCAAGGCCAGGAACCCTGCACCGTCGCCCATTACCTCGACGAAGAAGAGGCGTTCGTGGCTGGTGGCTGTGTCGCGGATTTTATCGACTGTCTGCATGATGGTGTTGAGAGCCGTGTCGTAGCCGATAGTTGTGTCTGTGCCACAGAGGTTGTTGTCGATGGTGGCAGGGATGGCGATGCACGGGAAATCGAACTCTTGGGCGAAGATGCGGGCACCTTGGATGCTGCCGTCGCCGCCGATAACGACAAGGGCGTCGATTTCCTCCTTCACAAGATTCTCGTAAGCTTTCTTTCTGCCCTCCGCATTCTTGAAGTCCTTGGAGGGCGACGACTTGAGGATAGTGCCTCCGTATTGCAGGATGTTACTTACGTTCTGTGTCTGAAACTCAACGATTTCACCGTCGATGAGTCCTTTGTAGCCACGATAAATGGCCTTTACCTTCAGCCCGTTGTAGATGGCTGAACGGGTGACGGCACGGATGGCGCAGTTCATGCCAGGCGCATCGTTGCCCGAGGTGATGATGCCAATACATTTGATTTCTGCCATAATTATGCGGTTTTACGGTTATACGTTTCTTTACGGTTATGTGGTTTAACGGTTATACGGTTGCAAAATTATACAATTTTAGTGAGTCTTCAAAACTTTTGGAAGGAATTAAGCGCCTCCACCACGTAAATTGCCTCTTCGTCGGTCATGGTGGGGTTGAGTGGTATGCTTAGTTCTTGTTGTGCCAATCTTTCCGTCACAGGGAGTTGCAGCTTGTTCCATATAGGGTAACACTGTTGCAGATGGGGCGGGATGGGGTAGTGTATCAGTGTGCCGATTCCCTTTTCTTTGAGGTACTGCTGTAGTTCGTCGCGTCGTTCAATGAACACGGGGAAAATGTGGTAAACGTTCTGTCCTCCGTCCAAGAACGAGGGCAGCCGCACCTTTCCCTTATTTATATTAGTATAATATGTACGCGCGAGAGCCTGTCGTCTCCTGTTGTCGTCATCCAGATAAGTTAGCTTTACGTCGAGCACAGCTGCTTGCACCTCGTCGAGCCGGCTGTTCCTCCCTTGCCATCTTGCCACATATTTTTCTTCGAACCCATAGTTGGCGATGGCTCTGATGGTTGCTGCCAGTTCGTCGTCGTTGGTCGTCACGGCACCACCATCCCCCAAGGCGCCTAAATTTTTGCCTGGATAGAAACTGTGGCAACCTGCATGGCCTAAAGAACCCGTGCGTTGTTCTTGGTAGTAACAACCGTGTGCTTGGGCATTGTCTTCAATGAGAATCAGGTTGTTGGTCTCGCAGAACTGCTTGATGCTTTCGTGATAAGTACATCTTCCATATAGATGCACCAACATCATAGCTCCGGTTCGTTCATTGATGGCTTTTCCCAAACAAGTGGCATCCATGTCCAGCGTTTCCTCGTCAATGTCGATGAACACGGGCTTCATTCCGTTTTCCGTGATGGCCAACACCGTGGCGATGAATGTGTTGGCAGGGACAAGAATTTCTGCCCCCTCCTTCAATCGTCCCAACTCTTTATAAGCCTTGAGCGTCAGCATTAGAGCATCCAACCCGTTCGCCACACCGATGCAATGTTTGGTTCCGATGTAGCGAGCAAAATTCGCTTCAAACCTTTTCACACGTTCCCCCTGTAGGTACCATCCGCTACCAACCACCTCTGCCACCGCCTTTTGAATTTCTTCGCCGTGCTGTGCCGTTACTTTCTTCAAGTCAAGATATGGAATATTCATACGTGTCATAACAAATTCCTCTTCCTCCGAAACCTTCCTTCTGGAAGATGAGACTCTCGTTGAGGAAGCGACCGTCTTGTTCCGTGGAGATGCCGAAATCGAAATACTGCCCGTTTAATCCGACTATTTCCTGCATGATGGCGTCAATCGCTCCCGTCGCCTTTCCCTCTTCCGTCGCCGAAATGTATTGTGAATGTATTACTTGCGGTGTCCGATACAGTAATATCCCAGCTATCACTTTACCTTGTCGGTTTTTGGCCGTGTAAAGAATGATGTTGTCGGGGAACCTCTCCTTCAGCAAACGCATCTCCGCCACAGAGTGTACAGGCTTCACCCCGTGAGCAGTCATTAAATTCTCTTCCAGAATCAGCCAGAAAGTCTCCAAGTCATCCGATATGCTTACCGCCACTTGTTCTGCCATTGCTTTGTTCAGAGCCGTTCGCCGGTTTTGTCTCCATTTTATCGGCGATGTAAGGTCGATGCAGGTCGAAATGCCTCGTGCCGTCACTTGGGCACCGCATCGAAACAGCGCATACTGGTCTTCTTCCGCTGGTTGGGTGCTGTAGATGTAGGGGATAGGCTTATACACCACCTTGTTGATGCCCTTGTTTTTCAGCCATTCGTTCATTTCTTCGAAGAGCTTCAGCACCTCAGCTGCACAGCACTTTTCGTTCATCACCAATCCTCCGTAAGTCAGACCTTGGTGAGAAAAGAGTGTCGTCCCCTTCACATTCGCGGGTAGCAATGCGTAGAGCTTTCCTCTTAGATAAAACATCAGTGAACAGTCCGCGAACCTGTCCGAGTGATACTCCATGTATCCTCTTCTAAACAGGAAGGTGCCGTTCTTGCTACGGGCTACATACGCATCCCATTCCGTCTGTTTGTCTTCTGTATATCTATAGATGTCGAACATATTCAAGGAAATCCTCGTATTCGTAGATATAATCCTCTAAGTCAAATAGTTCGCTGGCCAACACCAGACACACGGCACCGCTCGAAAAGTCGTCCAGCGTTCGCCATGTGTTAGGCTTAATGAGGAGTCCTTGCCAAGGGTGGTTGAGCAGAATCGTTTCTCGCTCTTCACCGTTGTCCAGCGTCACGGTGAAGCTTCCGCTCATGGCCACAACCAGTTGGTAGAGGTTTTTGTGTGCATGTCCACCTCGGCTTTCCCCTCCAGGCACATCGTAAGTCCAGTACACCCTCTTGATATCGAATGGCACATTCTTCATCTGTTCCGCCACAGTCAAGTTGCCCCGTGGGTCGGTGATTTTCGGCAAGTCAACAATCTCGTAGTCAAGCTTTCTCATGTTCAATCTTCCTTTTACAGTCTTCCATCAGCCATTTGGGAGTGCTGGTCGCACCACAGATGCCTACACTTTCCACGCCGTCGAACCACGTAAAGTCGATGTCGGAAGGGTCGTCAATCATGTATGTATGCGGATTCATCGACAGACATTCGTTATAGAGCACTTTCCCGTTGGAACTTTTCCTGCCACACACAAAGAGAATCACGTCGTGTTGTACGGCAAAGTTCCTGATGTTGGGGATGCGGTTGGCCACACGGCGGCAGATGGTGTCGAAGTAGCTGAAACGTGCTCCTTCCTGCATGTTTTGTTCGATGTAGCTGACGATTTCGCGAAAACCCTCCAGCGATTTCGTGGTTTGCGAGAAAAGCTGAATATCGTGCTTGAAATCCAGTTTCTTGGCATCTTCCAGATTCTCTATGACGATAGCCGTTCCTTCGGTTTGTCCTACCAACCCCACGACTTCGGCGTGTCCATTCTTGCCATAGATGACAATCTGTCCACCCTCTTCGTATGCCTTCTTGATGCGCTTCTGAAGGTTCAGCACCACAGGACAAGTCGCATCTATTAGACTGATGTTGTGGTATTTTGCCTTTTCGTAGGTGATGGGAGGCTCGCCGTGGGCACGGAGTAACATCTTCGTGTCATGCAGGGTGTCGAGGTCGGCATGGTCAACGGTGATTAACCCCATTTTTTTCAGTCGTTCCACTTCTCGCCCATTATGCACGATATCGCCCAAGCAGTAGAGGGACTCGTTCTTTGCTAGTTCCTCTTCAGCTTTCCTGATGGCGGTTGTCACACCGAAGCAGAAGCCCGACCCCTCGTCTATCTCTATCAGCATAGCTCCGTCTATTTCTGTTGTGTATGCTGCGACTGTGTCGCAGCACAATCCCCCTGTTCAGCACAGCCGACCTTCTCCTTAAATCTTTCCAGCAGCCACGCGCTCTGTTCTTCCCTTGTCAATTCCGAGTTGTCCAGCACTAAAGCATCGTCTGCTTGACGAAGTGGTGCCACCTCGCGATGAGAGTCGATGTAGTCGCGTTCTTCCACATTCTTCAGTATCTCGTCAAAATCCAGCGCGTCCTTCTCTTCTTGCGTCTTCGCTTTTTCCATCAGTTCGTCGTACCTCCGTTGGGCACGCACCTTGGCGCTGGCCGTGACAAACACCTTCAGCTCTGCTTGTGGGAACACCGCCGTGCCAATGTCGCGTCCGTCCATCACGATGCCTTTTTCTTGTCCCATCGCCTTCTGTTGTTCGGTCAGAAACTCCCTCACGAATGGCAGAGCCGCCACAGGACTCACCCTGTTGCTCACCGTCATCTGTCGGATTTCGTCCTCCACTTTCTCGCCGTTCAGATAAGTGTCGGGGCGTCCTGTCTCGGGGTTAAACTGAAAGTTGATTCGGATTTTTCCTGCATCCACCGCCGCTTTCAAAGCCTCTTCCTGCACCCCTGCATCAGGGTACATACCGTTCCTGATGGCATAAAGGGTCACGGCACGGTACATCGCACCCGTATCTACATACACATAGCCAATCTCCTTGGCCAACTGTTTCGCCATGGTGCTTTTCCCACAGCTCGAATGTCCGTCTATTGCAATGATAATCTTCTTCATCGTCCTTATTATTATTGATGTATTCCATGCTGCAACCCCGTTGCAGCCTTGTATTGTCAGAATGAATAACCAGCGTTGATGACTACCGATGAGGATGCCACATGGTATTTTCCATACGCCACTCCTACTTTGAACTTCTTCACGTTGAGGCCGGCTCCTATGCTGAACCCCGCCCAATGGCTCTTGTCTGCCACCTTCATCTCGTGCGCTCTTCGGAAGTTGTAGCCAATGCCCACCCATGTGTTTTTCGAGGGTAAGATGTCTGCGCCCAGCACGAAATGCTGGATGAACTTCACGTCATCCCAATGGGTCACGTCGTCAGCTGTCAACGACACTCTCAGCGGTGCGTTGGTAAAGTCCTTGCTCAAGCCGAAAGCTAAATCGAAAGGCAAAGATTCTCTCTTGCCGTCCTCGTAGAGCGAATTGATTTGTCCACCCAGGTTCCGACCCACCACCGAGAATGAAAATCCGTGGTCCTCATCGAAATAGTTCAGAGCCAAGTCGGCTCCAAGTGCTGTGCTCGAATAGTTGGCATAGTTGCTCAGTAGTACCTTTGCCGTGATGGCACCACTCCAGCGGTCACTCAGCAGATAAGAATAGGAGGTCTGGAAATTGAGGTCTTTGGCAGAGAATGTCCCCTTCACATTGCCCGTTTCGTCCGTTTCGTCCATCGTTCCATAGTTCAGCATTTGAGCACCCAACGCCCATGTGCCTCGTTCGCCGATGGTTTTCACGAAACCAGCCGACATCAGATTGCTGGAGTTGATGTAAGAGTTATAGCTCAGCACCAAG
>JAEEGL010074008.1_pt1 | contig 16320 bp, 12 predicted proteins | sample 9134231 | NCBI WGS metagenome assembly JAEEGL01 (sample SAMN16246548, study PRJNA631951) | gut metagenome | biome: gut microbiome; feature: rumen; material: fiber-attached | host: Bos | place: Iran: Karaj | collected 2018-10
AAACAATACTTATCAGAAACTTGCTGATGAGTACACAAGAAAAGCAGAAGCTGCTCTGGATGCAGGTGAGTACGCTGATTCTGTAGAATATGCAAAAAAAGCAGAAGAAAATGCTGCACTTTCTAAAGAATATATTCGTGCAATGATGGCTCGTGGTCAGGCAGAAGATGCAATTAAACTTGCAGAAAATCAGGTTGCCTGGGCAGAAAAGATTGATGCTCCTCATACATTCCCAATGGCTTACACAGCTGCTAAAGAAAATCTTGAACATGCAAAGAAATATTTTGAAGCAGAAGATTACGATAAAGCTACTGAATATGCAAAACTTGCACTTGCATCTTTGGATGGAGTTCACGAAGTAACTCCTCTTCCTGCTGTTTATATTGTTCGCCCATGGGCAGAAACAAAAGACTGTTACTGGAATATTTCTGGTCGTCCTTATATTTATAACAACCCGCTTTTGTGGGAAAACCTTTATCAGGCAAATAAATCAGGAATGCCAAAGCCGGAAGATCCAAATCTTATTCTTCCTGGTATGAAGATGAATGTTCCAAGTCTTACTGGTGAATATCGCCGTGGTACTTACGATCCTAAAAAAGAATACGAACCATACGGTGGTCAGTAAAAACTAAAAAATCGGTGGAAAGCCCACCGATTTTTTTTATGCCTTGTGCTTTAAGTAAAGGCACATTGCAGTTGCCATAAGACCATGAGGAAACTGATCTGTTCCCATTCCTTCAAGCACTTCTTCTTTTGAAAGTTCCATACAGTTTATCATTTCATCTTCATCAAGATCCTGCTTACCTGTTGGCTCTAAGTCTTCGGCTAAAAAGATATGCAAATGGTTTGTAAAAAGGGCAGGGTTGGGATTTACTTTTCCAAGTTTTATAAGTTTTCCTGCTTTACATCCCGTTTCTTCCAAAAGTTCGCGTGCAGCAGCAGCTTCTGGTTCTTCGCCGGCATCAATTACTCCACCCGGAAACTCTACACTAAGAGATTTTTCGCCGTGGCGCCACTGTTTTACCATTAAAAACTTTCCATCTTTCTCTGGAATTGTGATTACCCAGTCTGGTGCCTTCATAACGTAATATTCGCCTTTTAAGCCTGTAGAAGAAACATTTTCGCAGGCATTTACGTCAAAAACAATGGTTTTAAGAAGGTGTTTTTCGCCCAGTGTTTTCCATTTAAGTTTTTCATCATCAGTGGTAAAGTAATTTTTCATAAATTTTTGCCCCAAATAAATTAAATTTTGACAAATTAACTTTTCAATAATAACATAATAATTGAATTAACAAACAGAGTTAACTCTTTTAGGAGGCACATCATGGCAGTTATTACAGTTTCAAGACAAGTTGCAGCACACGGTGACGAAGTTGCAGCAGAGTTGGCTAAGTTGCTGAATTACAAATTTGTAACTCGCAAAGATATTGAAAAACGTATTGTTGAACTTGGTTTTCCTGAATCAAAGATGCCAAAATATGATGAGCGCAAGCCTGGATTTTTTGCGTCTTTAGCAAAGAATCGGGATGAATATTTTAATTATGCTCAGTATGCAATCCTGGAAGCAGCTCAACAGAAGAATGTGATTATTATTGGACGCGGTGCCTTTGCCGTTTTGCAGGGAGTTCCAAATAATATTGCAGTTCGTCTTGTAGCTGATGAAAAAACTCGAATAGAACGCCTTCGTGCAGAATTCAGCTGGGACGAAAAGCAGGCAAAACAGCGTATTCAGGAAAGTGACGCTAACCGTGCAGGCTTCCATAGAAGTTTCTTTAATATTGACGATAGCGACAGCACTTTATTCCATATGGTTTTGAACACAGGCTATATTCCAGAAGAGGCTGCTGCCGAACAGATTGCTCATTTTGTTAAAAAAACTATTACCTCTGAGCGCGAAGAAGCTGGAAATAAAATGCTTGAAGAGCTTTTGAAGGCGCAGACAATAGTAAATAAGCTTAGTTTTGAATATCACCTGAATATTGAATTTGTTCACGCTTCTATAGAAGATAAAACTGTAATTCTTCACGGAGTTTCGGACAGCCCTGGAATTGTAGAACAGGCTTTGCAGATTATTAAGCGCGAAATGCCAGGTTACGATGCAAAATCTGCGGTAAGTATTATTCACGATTTTAAGGGGTATCAGTAATGCAAAGGTCGTAATGAAAACTTCAACTTCCGAAAGAGATGTACCTTTGCTTAACTAAAAGTTTGTCAGTAACAAACTTTTAGTTATTGGAATTTATAAAATGTAGCAGAGTGTAGCGCGTTATCGCGCGGTTTTGCCATCCACTCTGCTACTGGGAGTATTTTTACTTCTTACATTGTTTTTTCTGCTGTTATGCTTTATAATAACACCATTATGAAGCTTTCAAATAAATTCACTTTGACCCGTATTCTTTTATCACCAGTATTTTTTATTTTGTATTTTCTTCCAATCTGGACTGGTGGACTTTTTGCTAAGGCTTCCGTTGTGATTGCAATTCCTCTCCTTTGTTTTATGGAGTTTACTGACTTTTTGGATGGATTCTTTGCACGTCGTAATAACGAAGTAAGCGACTTTGGAAAACTTTTTGATCCGTTTGCCGACGTAGTTGTGCATCTGGGAACCTTCCTTTGTTTTATGTTCTCTTTTAATTCAGAACTCAGCTACATGAAGCCGTTCCTTTTTATTTTGATTTTGTACCGCGAAATGACAATGAACTTTATCCGCATGGTTGCAGTTAAAAAAGGTACAGCAATTGCAGCTCGAAAAGGTGGAAAATTCAAGACTGTAATGTATGTTGCATCAGGTTTCTTTGCCTTATTCCTGGAAACTTTAGTTCGTTTTGACGTTCAGCCAGATTATTTTGGAACACTTAAACTTGTTTCACTTGTTCTCTTTATCATCTGTGTTGTTTGCAGCTATGTTTCTTTCATTGACTACCTTATCCACTTTGGAAAACTTCTAAAAGACTAATAGTCTCTGTTAAGTTTTCAAGATTTCTTTTCAAAATTTCATCCAATAACTTGCGCTTTTGCGCAAGTTAAGCAAAGGTACAAGGCTTTCGGAAGTTGTAGAGCTTGTTGCAACCTTTGCAGCAATACTGTATTTTATTAGTATTATTTAAGTTTTTAGAGGTTTTTTATATGACAATTACGTGTCTTGATTTGGAAGGTGTTTTGGTTCCAGAAATCTGGATTGCTTTTGCTGATGCTGTTGGTATTCCTGAACTCCGTCGTACCACACGTGATGAACCTGATTATGACAAGCTTATGAAGTGGCGTCTTGGAATCTTAAGAGAGCACAAGCTTGGCTTAAAAGAAATTCAGGATACAATTAATAAAATCGATCCTCTTCCTGGGGCTAAAGAGTTTCTTGATGAACTTAAAAAGGTTTGCCAGGTAATCATTATCAGCGATACATTTGAGCAGTTTGCCGCTCCTCTTATGGCAAAACTTGGTTACCCTACAATTTTCTGTAACAGTCTTGAAGTTGCGGCAAACGGCGAAATCACAGGTTATAAAATGCGCTGCGAAAAGAGCAAGCTTACAACTGTAAAGGCTCTTCAGTCTATTGGTTTTGATACAATTGCCAGTGGCGACAGTTTTAATGACCTTGGAATGATTCAAGCTTCTAAAGCAGGATTTCTTTTCCGCTCTACAGAAAGCATTATTAAAGAATATCCTCAGTTCCCTGCATTCACAGAATATTCAGAATTGCTTGAAGCTGTTAAAAAGTCGCTGTAAAGCAAACTTTTTGTTTTTTTTGCAAATTGTGGTATAATGAGTTTCATATTATTGAATAAATGAAGTTATTTTTTACCGCAATTGCACTTCTAGAAATATTCTCTCTTTTTTTTCTCTATTTTTGTATGCTTTATAAAAAACTAAAGGCTACAAAAATAATTGTGGCGTTGATAACGTCTGTAATTGTAATTATCAGTTCTAACCTGATGATGTGTTACACAAACTACATAAAAAGAGCCCTTATTTATTCTTCAATATATTTTCTTTCAATGGACTGGGTGCTTTTGTTCCTTTCTATAAGTATCCTTTTGCTTCCTTATTACAGTCAGAAACGAAGAATCTATTATAAATATTTTAATGTACTTGTTGTTTTGTCATTGCTGGATTCTTTGTACATGCTGACAAATCCATTTACTGAAAAACTTGTTGAACTTATTCCCGTTCTTTTGGAAAACGGAAAAATCTACTGCTGGATTTTTATGTTCCGCTCGCGCTATTTTGTGCACATGATTTTCTCGTACTTTCTGGCATGTAATTTTGTTGTACTGTGCATTGTTCGAATTGCAAAAATACCTTTTTTGTTCCAGAAAAAATATTATACACTTGCAGGTATCTTTTCTGCAGTAGTTATTTTTAACGGACTTTTTGTAGCTTTAAGATGGCCTTTTAATTTTAGCCTTCTTGTTTATCCTTTTGTTTTGTATATCTTCCTTTATTATATTTTGAACACTGTTCCTACCGAATTTTCTGGAATCTTAATGGAACAGGTTGCGCTGAATATTAGTACCGCTGTTATCTGTTATGATCTGGAAGGTAACTGTCTTTTTGCTAACAATATTGCACGACTTTTGTTCCGATCGCAGTCAGAAGAAAACAAAAACTTATTCATTGAATCTTATCTTTTACAGTGGAAGGGAAAACTTACTGATGGAGTAAGCAAAGTTCCTATTGAAGATGAAAATTTTTTGATTAATGAAGGCATTCATACTTTTTCTGGCGAACTTGCAAAACTTGTAGATAAAAAAGGCCGTCAGATTGGCTATTTGATTAAACTTGATGATAAAACTGAATACATTACAAACCTTGAAAAGGAACAGTATCTTGCAAGTCATGATTCTTTAACAGGCCTTTTGAACCGCGATGCATTTTTGCAGGAATGTGAAGATATTATTAAAAATAATCCTGATACACCTTATGTTTTTGTCTGTTCTGACATTGATAACTTTAAGCTTGTAAATGATGTTTTTGGTGAAGAGATTGGAAATGAGATTCTGATTGGAGAAGCCCGTACTTTTGAACAGATTGATTACGAAGGTTGCGTTCATGGTCGCGTAAGCGGTGATAAGTTTATAATGCTGATGAAAAAGGAATACTTTGATGAAGAAGATATTATTCATCGCTTTGATGTATTCCAGTCAAATCTTAGCAGAAGTTTTCATTACAGAATCAGAATTTACATTGGTGTTTACGAAGTAGAAAATCCAGATGAAGATATTCAGGCAATGTGTGACCGTGGTTTTGTGGCCATAGAAAAGAATATAGGAGATTTTGCAAAACCTATTTCTTATTACAATATGTCGATGGTTCAGGATTTAATTACTGAACGAACTGTCCTTAATGATTTTACCAGCGCACTTGAGCGCGGCGAATTTGTATTTTATATTCAGCCGCAGATTAATGCCAAAACTCAGCTTGTAAATGGCGGCGAGGCTTTAGTTCGCTGGAATCAGCCTTTGCGTGGTGTTTTAAGTCCTAATAACTTTGTTCCTATTTTGGAAAAAACTGACTATATTGCAAGTCTTGATTATTACATCTGGGAGCAGGTTGTCCGTAAACTTAAAGACTGGAAAGACAGTGGCTACGAAGATTATTATATTTCTGTAAATATTTCTGCCAAGGATTTTTATTATCTTGATATTTATGAGTCGCTTACACATCTTGTAGAAAAATACGGGGTAAACCCTAAAAATTTAAATCTTGAAGTAACAGAGACAATCCTTATGTCGAATGTGGAGCTGCATCAAAAGGTGCTTACAAAGCTTCAGCAGTATGGCTTTAAGATTGAGATGGATGATTTTGGAAGCGGTTATTCTTCTTTGAGCACGCTCCGAAACCTTGTAATGGATGTTCTAAAAATTGATATGGAATTTCTGCGTTCAACAGAAAATTATGAGCAGAGCCTTATGGTAATTAATGCAATCATTACTATGGCAAAAGCTTTGAATATGACTGTAATTACCGAAGGTGTAGAGCTTGAAAACCAGGCCGATGCACTTACTATTATGGGCTGTGATATTTTCCAGGGATATTATTTTTCCCGTCCTATTCCAGTTTCTGAGTTTGAAAAGATTTATATTCTTAAAGAAAAGTCCAGTTCGGAGGATGAAAACTGATGTTTGCTTTTAAATTAATTTATTCAGTAATTTCTGCAATCCTCACTTCTGTAATTTTTTCATTTATTGTAAATCTTCATAATTCAAAGATACATTATGTGCGGACAATTACAAAAGCTATGGTTGTGGCTATGGTTGTTATTCCGCTTTATGTGTTCTTCTTCTTCCAGAACAGAGTTGAATATGCAACATTGATTGATTCCATTTATTTTATTGGAACTGACTGGATGGCTTTTTTTGTATTAAAATTCTGTCTGGAGTTTACAAATCATGATAAGAAAATAAAGAGATACTGCTGGATTTATATTTTGCTTGCCATTGCAGATTCTATTCAGCTTTTAGTAAATAATTATACACATCATTCTTTCTGGCTTGAACGCGCAATTACAGATGGTGGCTTTATTTACTGGAGCCTTTGCTTAAAGCCTGTGCATTATATTCATCTTGGTTTCTGTTATGTAATGGTGCTTCAGAGTTTTATTATTCTTACTATAGAAACCATTGTTGCTCCTTTTTATTATAAGGCAAAATATTATTCAATTTTGCTGATTTATTTTATCATTATTTTGACTAATTTTATCTGCTATTCAATGAATTTACCTGTGGATTTTTCAATTTTACTTTATGGAATTTTTGCGGCTTATATAACCTGGAGTTCTGCTTATAAAGTTCCAAGTAAAATGATTTTATCGTCTTTGGAGCGCGTAAACAGTGTTATTTCAGACGGTATTATGTATTTTAATATTAATGATGAATGTATTTATGTAAATGATTATGTAAAAAATATAATTTCTGGAGATGCCAGATTCACCCGTGATTTTGCAAACAAAAAAATCCGGGAGCATTTAAAAGATGCCCCGAATAAAGAACATATGTGCTGGCTTGAAAAGTTAATTGTAAAAGGCGAAATGCGCAATTTTTTCTGCGAATACGAAAGACTTTATTATGCCAAAGTACCGATTGGAAGTTTTCTTAAAATTGTAGAAACTACAGAACGTGATAAACTGCTCGATAAGCAGCGTTATATTTCTACACATGACTCTCTTACTGGTGTGTATAACCGTAATAAATTTTTTGAAGAGTGTAATAAGCTTATTAAAGAAAATCCAGAAGAAGAACGCTATATGCTGGCTTTTAATATTCAGAATTTTAAGCTTGTTAATGAAGTTTTTGGGCGTAAAGTTGGAGATTCAATTCTAAAGATGGAAGCTGATGCAATAAGACGACCTTGTACTGGCCGTACTGATTGTATTTATGGTCGAATTTCAGAAGATAAGTTTGCCATGTTTATTCCAAAGGTTCATTTTAAGCCGGAAGCTGTTGAAAATTCTATAATCTCAATTAGAAAAGTTGTAAAAACAAGTAATTATACTCTGCGTATTCTTCTTGGAATTTCTGAAATGCACGGATTTTTTGAAAATGCACAGATTCTTTATGACGAGGCTCTTCTTGCCATAAAGACAATTACTTCTGATTTTTCTAAAAATTATGCCTTCTACAGCTCTGAACTTATGGAAAAGATGCTTGTAGAAAAGAATATTGTTTCAGATTTTCCTGATGCCATCCGCAACGAACAGTTTAAAATCAGGCTGCAGCCGGTTTTTGACAGAGAAGATAAATGCATTGGCGCAGAAGCTCTTGCATATTGGAATCATCCTGAGTATGGAGAGGAAGTTCCTCTGGACTTCTTGAGCGTGCTCGAAAATGCTTCTTTAATTCATGTGCTGGACACTTACGTGCTGGAAAAAGTAATGCAGATTCTTAAGTTCTGGAAAGATAACGATCAGGGCGATAAGGTTATTTCTGTAAATATTTCTACCAAAGATGTTTATCACATGAATATTTACGAAGTTGTTACAGGCCTTGTAAAAAAATATGATGTAAATCCAAAGAATCTCTTTCTGGAGTTTAAAGAGACCTTGCTTACTGCAGGAGCAGAGGATGCAAAGGAACTTTTAAGCAAGCTTCAGCAGTTTGGTATTAGGGTTGGAATTGATAATTTTGGACGTGGATATTCTTCTTTGAATTTGCTAAAAGATGTAAAAGCAGATTTCTTAAAGATTGATATGCTTTTCCTTTCTGAATCAGAAAACGAAGAACGCAGTTTTAAGATTTTAAAATTCATTGTTACCCTTGCAAAAACTCTTAAGATGACTGTGATTTCGCAGGGGGTTGAGCATAAAAATCAGTATGATATTCTTCATCAGTTGAAGTGTGATTTTATGCAGGGCTTTTATTATTCAAAACCGCTTTATATTACGGAATTTGAAAAGAAGTATTTGCAATAAAAGAAAGAGGCTGTGATTCACAGCCTCTTTTTTGTAGTTATTAGCTTATTAATAAACCATAGTACCTATTCCACGGTCGCTGAACATTTCAATCAGCAGAGAGTGTGGGACACGGCCGTCGATGATGTGGGTGCGAGGAACGCCGCCGTTCAGGGCAGTTTCGCAGCATTCGATTTTTGGAATCATTCCGCCTGCAATTACGCCAGTTGCTTTTAGAGAACCGATTGCTGTGCGTTCAATTCTTTTGATAAGAGAACTTGGATCATCAATGTTGCGAAGGATTCCTGGCACATTTGTAAGCTGAACAAATTTTTCTGCATGGAGGGCAACGGCAATTTTTGCAGCTGCAGTATCTGCATTGATGTTGTAGCGGGCATCATCACCCTGTTCACCAAGGGCAACTGTTGAAACTACAGGAATAAATCCACGATCTAGCATAGAAAGCAGAATTTCAGGATGAACTTCTGTAACTTCGCCAACAAAGCCAAGGTCTTTATCTGTTTTTTTTGCACGTAAAAGGCCTGCATCAACGCCGCTAAGACCTACTGCCTTTCCGCCTTTCTGCAAAAGTATGCCTACAATATCCTTGTTCAGCTTTCCGGTAAGAACCATCTGAACAATTTCCATTGTTTCGCCGTCTGTGTAGCGGAGTCCATCAACAAATTTGCTTTCTTTACCAACGCGGTCAAGCATGTGGTTGATTTCTGGACCACCACCGTGAACAAGCACAACCTTAATTCCGATTGTGTTCAAAAGCACGATGTCTTCCATTACGGCCTGCTTAAGCTCTTCGTTGAGCATGGCGTTTCCGCCGTATTTTACAACAACAATTTTTCCGCACCATTCCTTAAAGTAAGGAAGTGCCTGTACAAGAACTTCTGACCACTGTTCGCTGCTCAAAAGTGTAAAATCTTTTTTAAGATAGTCTAATTCGTTACTCATCTGTTTTTTCCTCAGCTTTTAATACTTCCGGCTGTGGGGCTGCCGGATTATTTGCTTTTAGTTTTAATGCTTCTTCAGTTTCATTTTTCAGGTAAAGTGACGCATTGTAATTTGTAAGAACATAATATGGAGCAAGCCACAAAGCTCCGATTCCAATAGTAAGCAGACTAAGTAAATACCAGCCCAGGAAACTCAAACGAAGCTTAAATAAATCCATCAAATGAGTTTCTGTGTAATCAACGCTTTTGGAAAGAGTTTCTGTAACCTTAATCTGAGGATTTTCCACAAGAAGATAAATGTTCAAAGAATACTGAAGTGATTTTCTTATCATAAAAATTGCAGTGATAATCTCCCAGATAATAGTTCCTGGCTTTTTTGCAAGAATTATTGCTACAACTCCGATTATGCTAAACAAAAGCTCCCATAACAAAATCCTGTAAATGAAGTACCAGATTGTTCCTAAACCTTTTGCCCAGTGTGAAAGCCCCTTGAAAAATACAGAAAGAGTGATTTTTTCTGAAGTTTTTTGGAATTCACAGATTGAATAAACATAAGCTGTCAGAAGAATCGGAACTACAAGTGCAAGAATAGCCAGCGTGATGAGGTAGAAAGTAAGAAAATGGCTAATAAGATAATCTTCACCTGCATTTTCAATATTTCCTACTCCAAAGCCAATCAGAGTTACAAAAAGAGGAATTATACAAAGAAAATAAATTACCAGAAATAAAAGTCCAGAAAGTACAGCCGGCATCCAGCGGCCGTCAAGCTGTGATAAAGCAGCCTTCTTAAATTCTTTTCTATTAAAATCCATAACTTCTCCTCATGCGCTCGATGGATTTTGCGAGCGTCATTTTTTTAAGTACGATAATCCCCGTTAATTTTTACATAATCATAAGTTAAATCGCAACCCCAGGCGGTTCCGCAGGCATTGCCGTCGCCACACTGTACTAAGATTTCTACGGCTTCTTCGCTCATAATCTGTTTTGCTTTATCTTCGTCAAAGTTTAATGGAACACCGTTTTCGTAAACTTTTACGCTGTTTTCGCCGTGAACTTCAAAGTTGTCGTTGTCTTCAAAATAACGTTTTGCGCCGCTTTTGCTTGTAAACCAGATGCTTGTTTTTTCTGGTGTGAATTCAATTCCGCTATAACCCATGGCGCACAAAAAACGTCCAAAGTTTGCATCTGCACCATACATTGCAGCTTTTACCAGGCTTGAAGAAATAACTTCTTTTGCAAGACCTCGGGCTGCTTCAACTGTGCTTGCTCCGTTTACAGTGCACTGAACAAGGCGTGTAGCACCTTCTCCATCTGCAGCAATCTTCATTGCCATTACGCGGTTAAGTTTATTTAAAGCTGCAAGGAAAGTGTCGTAATCTTCACCTTCGCTAGTAATTTCTGCATTTCCAGCAAGTCCGTTTGCAAGGATTACAAGAGTATCGTTTGTAGAAGTGTCGCCGTCTACACTAACGCAGTTGTAAGTGCCTTTAATTGATTCGCGTAGTGCTTTTTCGAGCATTGCAGGGCTAACAGCACAATCTGTTGTGATGAAAGAAAGCATGGTTCCCAGGTTGATGTGAATCATACCGCTTCCTTTACACATTGTTCCCATATGGCAGAGCTTTCCACCAACAGTGAATTCAACTGCACACTCTTTGTATTTTGTATCAGTTGTCATAATTGCGATGCGGGCTTCTTTGTGGCCTTCTTTAGAAAGACCTTTTGCAAGCGCATCAATATTTGCTTCAATTTTTTCTACCGGAAGCTGAGCGCCAATTACGCCAGTTGAACAAACAATTACGTCGTCTGCCGAAACTCCAGTTGCTTTTTCTACTGCCTGAGCCATTCGGAGTGCATTCTGAGCACCCTGTTCGCCGGTACAGCAGTTAGCGTTTCCGCTGTTAGCGATGATAGCCTGAATCCGTCCGTTTGCAATATTTTTTTTACACAGTTTTACACTTTCTGCCTTTACGCGATTCTGAGTAAATACACCTGCCGCATTACAAGGAACTTCTGAAACTACAAGTGCAGTGTCGTTTGTTTTTCTAGATGCCTTAATGTGGCACAAAATTCCGTTTGCTGTAAAGCCTTTAGCTGCTGTAACGCCGCCTTCAATAAACTTAATTTCGCTCATAATTGTATTTTTATGCGCTCCTATTGAATATTTATGCAATAATTTTGCAATCTTTTGTATATTTATACTATATTTGCACGATAATGTAAATTAAAAAAAAAGAGGTGCGGTTTATTATCCACACCTCTTTTCATCTTAGAACTATTCCAGATATCCGGCAGCAACTGGGTTGAAATTGAAGGTAGTAAACTTAAGGTTCTTTAATTCAATTCCAGCTTTTGTGTGTTCCATGCGGATTTTGTATTTGCCTTTTTTCATCTTAAGCTGAGTGCCGTTTACAAATACGTCGCGGGCATTTGTGGTACGGCATTCAAAAGATGCCTGAGGCTTATCATTTACAAAAATGATGGTAGAAGACTGTGAAACGGTATTTTCTACTTTGCAGATTGTTCCGCAAACTGAATAGATGCCGTCTTCTGAAAGTTCAAGAACGTATTCTTTGTTTTCTTCTGGAATAAAATCGGTTTCACCTTTTACAGCTTCAAGTTTGCTCAAATCTTCTGATGAAGGTTCAACGCTTACAACATTAATCAAATCTCCAAGCTGACGTTTAGAAACTGGAGCATCCAGAATAAAGTTCAGAATATGGCGAATGGCAAGCTGTAATTCGCCAAGAGTGAACTTGCCGTTTTTAAGAGTTTCGTTGATGTTGTCGCCGTAGCTGTTTTTGCCAGCCCCATCATTATCTACAACCATGTAAACGTCAGTTCCTGCACGAACCATAGAGGCTGTGTTTTTTACAGAAAGGAAGCTTTTGTCTACACAGTCGTTCATAGAGCACCACCAGTCTGTCATAACAAGACCTGTGTAACCCCATTCCTGACGTAAGATAGTGTTTACGATTTCGTAGTTAGAAGCAGCCCAGTGTCCCTGAATAGGGTTGTAAGAAGTCATAATTGATTTAAGCGGGCTGTTTTTAACAGCAATTTCAAAGCCCCTAAGATAGATTTCGCGCAGAGCACGTTCAGAAACAATTGCGTCTGCTTTGCGGCGTTCTGTTTCCTGAGAATTCAGAGCATAATGTTTTACGGTTGCGTTTGAACCACCTTTATAAAGACCATCAATTTCTGCACTTGCAACAAGACCTGTAAGAAGAGGATCTTCAGAAAAATATTCAAAGTTTCGGCCATTTAAAGGATTGCGATGAATGTTCATGCCAGGGCCCAAAAGTGCGTCAATCTGATTTGCGGCAACTTCTTTTCCTAAGAAAACGTAAAGTTCATTAATAAGTGGAAGGTTCCATGAACATGCAAGCTGAGTTCCGATTGCTACAAGGCTTGCCTCAGTTCCTGTATCCATACGGATTCCGCTTGGACCATCTGAACAGCCTGCAACTGGAATTTTGTAAGTGTCGTGAAGGACTTCAGTGAGTCCGCCAAAGGCTGATGCAATACCAGGAGTTACCTTGCGGCTGAGCATACCTTCGCCACGAATCATTGTGGCAAGTTCATCTGGATTAAGCTGAGCAATAAATGCATCCAGAAGTTTGCGGTCTTTTTTTACATCTTCAAAAGTAATGCCTTTGTTTCCTGTGTAAGCAATTTCTTTTGGAAGGTGAGCATTAATGCGGGCCTGCAAATCAACTTTGCTTAAAGGTACCTCTTCTTCTGTTGCAGAAGCTTTTCCATCTGAGTTGCCAGAGGCCTGAGAAAGTCGCTTAAAGTTTTCTGTTGGAGCTCCTGCCTGTTCAAGTTTTTCTATTACTACAAGTGATGGTAAAGTAACGGCTGCTTTTCCATCTGTTGTAACTTCCAAAGCAGTAGCAACATCAGTTCCTGCAAAAACTTTGTATTCACCGGCCTGTAAAACCCAGGAATAAGCATTGCCACTTACACCGCTGTCATCATAACTTGCCATTTTTGCAAGGTCAAAACTGATTTCAAGTTCTTCTGACTGCCCAGGAGCAAGCTGTTTTGTTTTTGCAAAGGCTGCAAGCTGGCGGTAAGGAGTCTGCAAAGGTGCATTAGGAGCTTTATAATAAAGCTGAACAACTTCTTTTCCGGCAAAAGTTTTGCTTACGTTTTTTACGCTTACTTTTACAGTAACTTTTGCATCACCTTTTGGAGAATTTACATCGCCAGTTACGCATAGTTCAGGTTTTCCAAGTTCAAATTCTGCATAAGAAAGTCCAAAACCAAACGGATAAAGAACTTTTTCTGGAGCAAAGGTTGAAAAATATCGGTAGCCGACGTAAATATCTTCCTTATAATAGTTTTTCTCTTTTGCAAAGTTACTGGTAGAAGGATAATCTTCCAGTTTAAGGGCAATTGTGTCTGTAAGCTTTCCACTTGGGTATGCTTTTCCTGTAAGAACGTTTGCTGCAGCACGGCCTCCTTCCTGTCCGCCATGCCATACATAAATTACTGATTGAATGTGATTTTTGAATTCAGCATCGTTAATCCATGCAGTATCCATAATTCCGCAGGTGTTGAATACAATTACAACCTTTTCAAATGCACTGCAAAGTACGCTGATATTTTTGCGTTCAGTATCAGAAAGCAGCCAGCTTCCTTTTTCGTTTACAAAGTCGCGGTCTTCTCCTGCAAGGCGGCCAATAACGTACAAGGCTTTGTTTGATTTTTTAGCACATTCTGCAGCAAGTGATTCAGAAATTTCCATATCTTTCTGTGTGAATGGCTCTGTTGCCCAGCCGTTTCCGTTATCAAAAGGATTATTTTTAATCCAGTTTTTATAGATTTCTGCAAGTTCACGGTTGATTTTTGCAGAGTTTTCCGCATTTTCCAGATCAATAAGGGAATCTGTAAGGTTTGTGATGTAAGGAACATGCACGGAACCGCCTGAACCTGTTCCTGAGCGATAGAAATCAAACTGCATACGTCCAAACACACTTACTGTATCTGATAAAGTTAGTGGCAAAGTCTGATTGATATTTTTAAGTAAAACAGCGCCTTCCTGGGCAGCTTCAAGCATTTTTTCTGAAAAAGTCATAAAAATCCTCTTCTTGTTAGTAACTAAAACGTTTTCGTAAAGATTATTCTATTATCACTGATTGTAAAAAAAAATACAAATCTTTTTTGAGGCGGGTAATAAATTTTTCTAAACATTTTTTTTAATAAACCGATTAAATAAATAGAAAAAAGTAAACAGGAGGTGCATTATGACAACTTCTCTAAGAAATATAAACGCATATTCTTATTCTGGCACTATGGCTGCTTCTGCAGGTAAACTTTATGTTCCTGTAAGTAAGACTGCTCTCCTTTATTCACACTTTAATCACGTTTCAGGAGTAGCTGCAAAGCCAGGCCAGAGCGGGGTTTCAATCAGCAAAATTCAGATTTTGAACTCTTTAATAGATAGACTTTCTGCAATTAAGAACAAGCCAAAGGATTCTGTAACTGATATTTCAAATGAACAGGCAGATGTTCTGATTAAAAACTATCAGCAGCAGATTCAGATGGCTGTAAAGCAGACACCTTACATTCTTGCCGGGGCACAGCCACAGGCAGGAAGCCTATTTCAAATCGATGCATAATTCACTATAATTTCCGCCATGAGTTACAAAGTATTTATTGACGGAAAAGAAGGCACAACCGGCCTTAAGATTTTTGAGCGCTTTGCAAATCGCAAAGATTTGGAAATTCTTACAATTGATGAAGATAAACGTAAGGATCCTGTTGAAAAGGCTAAGATGATTAATGCATCTGATTACACATTCTTATGTTTGCCGGATGCAGCTGCTATTGAATCTGCAGCACTTTGTACAAATCCAAACACAGTAATTATTGATGCTTCTACAGCTCACCGTGTAAATCCTGATTGGGCTTACGGTTTTCCTGAGCTTGGAGCAGACTTCCGCAAAAAAGTTGAGACTTCTAAACGAATTGCAACTCCTGGCTGCTATGCTTCTGGTACAATTGCAATTTTGTATCCGCTTGTAAAATCTGGCATAATGGGACGCGATTATCCTGTAAATGTTCACGCTGTTAGCGGCTATTCTGGAGCAGGTAAAAAAGCAATTGCTCAGTATGAAGCAGAAGGCCGTGATGCTGGGCTGGATTCTCCACGCTTATATGCTTTGACTCAGGCTCATAAACATCTTCCAGAAATGAAAATTATTTCTGGTCTTGATTATGAGCCGATTTTTAATCCTTATGTATGTGATTACTTCCAGGGAATGACAGTAACTGTTGGTCTGCATTCACGTCTTCTTGCAAAAAAAGTAACTGCACATGATGTCTGGGAAATGTTTAAGGCTCATTACGAAGGTCAGCGCTTTGTAAAAGTTGCAGGCTTTATGGGAGAAGGCACTCTGCCAGAACCGTTTATTCCAGCAAATACTCTTGCTAACACAAATGATATGCAGATTTTTGTTTACGGTAACGATGACCGCATTATTGTAACAACCCGTTTTGATAACCTTGGAAAAGGTGCTTCCGGTGCTGCTGTTCAGTGTATGAATATCAGTATGGGAATTGACGAAGGAACGGGATTGTAATTTTTAAGGTATATAAAAATGCGAGATGGAGTGTAGTGTGGGTCAAAATCGCGCAATAATGCGCTACACAGTAATTAGGAAAGCTTCTGAACGAAGCTTTCGATAGAACACAACATTTGGAAGCTCTGCGCTTCCAAAGGGGTTTCACACATTAAACTTGAAGAAGAGTACATCGCCGTCCTGAACAACGTATTCTTTTCCTTCCTGACGGTATTTGCCGGCTGCTTTGATGGCAGCTTCGTCGCCATACTGGCGCAAATCTTCTATAGTATAAGCTTCGGCGCGGATAAAGCCTTTTTCAAAGTCTGTGTGGATAACACCTGCAGCGCGTGGAGCTTTATCTCCTGCATGAATTGTCCATGCGCGGCATTCATCAGGGCCA
>JAEEGL010778238.1_pt1 | contig 16320 bp, 16 predicted proteins | sample 9134231 | NCBI WGS metagenome assembly JAEEGL01 (sample SAMN16246548, study PRJNA631951) | gut metagenome | biome: gut microbiome; feature: rumen; material: fiber-attached | host: Bos | place: Iran: Karaj | collected 2018-10
GCAACTGCATACACATTGGCATTACCTTCAATAATAATTGTCCCTTTATGTTCACCTTCCAATGTACAACCACGACCCAATCCAATTGCCGCACCGCCATCATCTCCAACAACACTAGAGCGCCTATCGTCAGTAGCCATAGCTACCACTTTGGAATTCCCTCGTATAATAATATTTACATCAAAATTTTCCGCATCATAATTTTGTGACTTACTGGTTCCGCGCCCAGAACCTATTCCAGCACCACCACACGAACCAATTGCTGTAACATCGGCATTCCCCTCAATAATTATGTTACCTGACGATGCCCCATATCCACCACCAATTCCCGCACCACATGTATCCGAATAACCTCCTCCATACAACGATTCCGTATCATATTGATCAAAATTATCAAAATTAATATGATATGATGCAGCTTTAACAGTTCCACCACTTATTGTTATATTACCCCCATTATAAAATCCAACACCTGCCGCAATTGCTGCATAACCACTAGTACCATATCCTGTACCAATACCGGCACCCCCGCCAGTTCCTAAAGCTATTATATTACCGCCTCTTATATTTATATCACTCGCGCTTGAATGATACCCCGAACCTATTCCAGCGCCTTTATCTCCACCTACGCAAGTAATGTTTCCACTGTAAATATTTATATTTCCGCATTTTGGGTTATGAGCACACGGTGATAAGTATCCCACTCCTCCTATCGCTGCGCCATATTTGCCACCCGTAACCTTAAGATTACTTCCGTCTAACCCGTAAATATTAACAGTTGAACCTTCTTCTACTTCTATCCCTGCAGATATACAATTTGAATGACCACTTAAAATATTTGAACCTTCAAACACTAAATTAACCGTAGAATGGCTACTTATCTTGATTGCAGAACCACCATAATTAGTCGCAACATTATCATGTACAATATTCACAATTTTAATGGTCTTTCTTTCTTTGATTTTTAAAGTTCCTTCCCAATTTTCCGTATAAATTTCATCAGCTTCAGGAATAGTAAAATCAGAAGCCTGAACACCCAAAATATAGAACGACCCCACAAAAAACATTAAAACAACCAAACCTAACAACATAATTTTTTTACCTCTCAATTTTTCTCTCCCCCATCACATAATATAATTTTAAAAACTGAAAGCCATTAATACGACAATCCTACATCAAATCATTAACAATTGTTTATTACATAAAGGCCAATAAAGCAAATATAACTATATTTAAAAATAATGTCAATATTATTTTATGGATTTTGCCAAAACGATGTAAAAATTTATGCCACATTATGAGATATTTTACCTAAATATATCATGTTTATTCATTTGAAATATTAATTGCAAAAATAAGATATTCCTAATATTTTTTAAATGACCACATACCCCTGAAAACATGATTTCGAAAGAGATTTTCTAAAAAATATATCCCCTCATTTTTGTCAAATGTATAATACGCAAACAAAAATAAGGGGGAAAACATAAAAGACGCTTTTCGAGGGTAACTATAACGATATATTGTAAGTGTCTTTGTACTGTTATATCACATTATATTGTGGTATAATCCATTATAGGCGATGTTGGCTCGCCATAAACATTATCATAATCAAAACAAATTGAAGACATAAAATTCTCATATTTATAACAAGTCCAAAGCTTTACACAGCATACTAAAAACAATGCCGACATACTCAAACAATACACATGTTCAATAATACTAAATAATTTTTTCTCCTTGACTGTTGATTTCTCTTTCATCTCCATCGCCCCTTTCAAAATTCCAAACACTATTATTAATCACATGCTTAAACAATTAAGCGGTATATACTATGAAAATATTTAAAAATTATAAATATTAACTAAATTATATTAAATATAATTCATAGTATACGTGTATTATAAATAATTTTAAGTGTAATGTCAATAGTTTTTTCTGATTTTTTTGTTGCTTTTATATAAAATGTTTTTGGCGGCAACAAAAATGCGTATTCATGCACAATACACAAATACCACATTTAAAAAATCTGCAAATTTTTAATTTGTAATTTCCGATCTACAAATTTCAGAATTTTCAAGCATACCGCAATCCTTTATGGAAACAAGTCTACATCCGCAACAATTATATGATCTAAAAGATTAACTTTTATACTTTTTAAAATATTCAAATTAATTTATAACTTTTATTTAAATATACATTGACAATAAAAACATATTTTGGTATAATAAAGTTGTTACACAAGAAATGGAGATTGAATTTATGAAGAAGCAATTATCTTTTGTGTTAGCTAGTTTGATGCTTTTGAATCCAGCAGTAAAGGCGGATAGTGATCTGGATAAAGATGCCGTCACCCCCCCAATTTGTGCCGAAAAGAATGTAGGAATTAAGGAGAAAGTTAGCAATAAATTTAAAGAGCTTAAAGACACGGTGAGTTCAAAGGTAAAATCACTGGATGCTAAAACAGTCGCCAAGGAAGTAGCATTAGCGCCGCTTAAAGCATGTCGGTGGGTTTTGAAGTATGAACTTATAGCCATTGGTGTACTGATAGCAGATGCGTGTGTTGCTGTTGGAGTAAGCCGCCGTATAATTTTGTCGCGTTGCCATAGGCGCGAGCTGGCAAGTGCTAAACTAGATAAATATATAGAAAATCCACCTGTCGGATATACAGCAGAAGATGTCCAGAAATTAAAAGATTTTTTGGCGGCCCCCCCAGAACTATTGAATGCGATGCGACAAAGCTTGAACATAGCCTCTGTGGATAATCTTTTTATAAATCTATTCCAATTCCCTACTAACACCATTTTAAAGCATATAGAAAATGATAACATTATCGAAGCTTTAAAAATTTATTATGATTTTTGTTCGAAAATACAATCACCTAAAGGTAGAACAGCCACGGTACATCCCGCAGTTCTTGTTGAATTTGAAGAAACTATTGATAATATACTTAAACAAGCAGATATGCAGGCTAAATTGAAGATGGTTGACAATTTGAATGATATTTTTAAATTATTTGTTGTACGGTGTGATGGCACACAGGACTCAGTCGACGATAATACGGAATTTATTTTTGACGGCGATATTAATTTTGAGCATTTTCAAAGTGTCTATGAGAAACTCAAGAATCTAAACGTATCTGTTGGCCAAAATACTCTTGTGCACCGCTTATGTGCACAGTTTAATTCAGTCTATAAAGCAGCTAAAGCTAAGGTAGACCAAATTCCACTAACGAATAATATATCGAATGTAGATTAATTGTTGTAAAATATTTTTGCATATGCTGCATTTGTACTTTCCCGCATATAAAACTGCGTGATTGCAACAATGGTAAAATGTGACATATTACCCATTCTTCATTTCATCTGGGGAATGGGTTGTTGTTTGCAACGTAAGTTTTTTAACCAGTAAACTATTAAACAAAAACCTAAGTATTTGTTACACTTAGGCAAATTTAAAAATCCACAGTTCTTTCATAAATTCAAACATAAAAAACCAAATACCCATGTCTTTATATATTTTCTGAATTATTACAATGTTCAGCTCCTTCAAGCATACCGCAATCTTTCATGGAAACATAATCCCCATCTGCAACAATTATGTGGTCTAAAAGATTAACCTTCATATTTTTTAAAATATTATTTATAGCGTTTGTAGTTTCTATATCATCACGAGAAGGCACAGCTACTCCGCTTGGGTGATTATGTGCTAAAATAACCGCGCTAGCATTATATAAAACCACCAATTCGATAATCTTTCTCATATATAAATCAACGGCATTTACCGTTCCTTTATTAACTATTCCTTCATATAAAATTTTTCCCTTGGCATCTAAAATCATTATAGCAACTGTTTCCTCTTGGCGTCCTATAAACTTCATCATTAGTTTATTGTTCATTTCATCAAGTTTAAAAACCTTTTTAGTACGAACATATTTCCTTTCAACATACAGCCTGGTTATATTTGAAATAATTTTTATAAAAATTGCAGCAGAATCTCCTACTCCCTCAACTGTTTTTAACAAACTTATGGGCGAATCAAATATTGCATCCAGAGTCCCAAATTTTTGAAGCAATTTATGCGCAATTTCATTTGTATTCTTTCGTGGAATAGCGTAAAATAAAAGTAGTTCCAGCACTTCATGATCTTTAAAGTTATCTATACCGTCAATCAAAAATTTATTTTTTAATCTCTTGCGGTGCCCTTCATGCAATTTTTACGCCTCCCATTCTAAAATTTTTACATAATAAAAATTAAATCTATTCTTAATATTATACCACAAATCTTATAAACACTCAAATATGATAAAACAAGGAAAATATATGAAAGAAATACTGATAAACTCAAATGACGTAGGAAATCGAATAGATAAATTCATATTTAAAACTTTCCCAAATATTCCTCAGGCACTGGTGTATAAATACATAAGAAGAAAAAGAATTAAAATAAATAACAAAAAATGTGATATATCAGAAAAATTAAAACAAGGCGATTTACTATCGCTTTATATAAATGATTATCTATTAGAATGCTCCAAAACTAAAAATGATTTTTTACTTTCTCCTACAAAACTAGATATAATTTACGAAGATGAAAATATTCTTCTTATAAACAAAAAGCCTGGCCTTATGGTTCATGAAGGAAATGAAAATGAAAAAGATTCTCTAATTAACCGAATAAAAAATTATTTATTTTTAAAAAAAGAATATGATCCTGAAATGGAAATTTCATTTTCGCCAGCTTTAGTAAACAGAATAGACAGAAACACAAGCGGAATTGTAATAGCCGCTAAAAATGCCGCTGCTCTTAGAATTTTAAATCAAAAAATGAAACTCCGTGAAATCAAAAAAAATTACGTTTGCATAACATATGGCGTTCCTCCAAAGAAATCAGAAATTCTGCACGGATACTTAGAAAAAAATAGCGCAAAAAACAAGGTTTATATATCGCAAAAAGCATCAAACTTAAAAAATGCAAAAAATATACTTACAAAATATAAAGTTTTGGAACAAACAAATAACTTTAGTCTTTTGGACGTAGAACTCTTAACAGGCAGAACGCATCAAATAAGAGCTCATCTTGCTTCCATAGGTTGCCCTATTTTAGGTGATGGAAAATATGGAATAAATTCGGTTAACAGGAAAGCAAAGTATAAATACCAAGCTTTATGCGCATATAAACTTCATTTTGAATTTAGCGGCAAAAGTGAACCTTTAGATTATTTAAATAATAAAACATTTAAAATACCATATGAGGAAATATGGTTTATAAAAGACTTCCATACACATTTAAATAAACTCACAATCAAAACTCAAAAAAACGCGAAAACATCGCCATAAATCCAACATCTAAAAGAGAAGAAACTAGCAAAATCACAAATGCACAGCCAATTTTATGAATATAATTTTTAAATTCACACCAAACAGATTCTCCGCCAGATTTCGGCAAAATTTTTTTTGCAAATTTACAGGAAAATTTAAACGACTCTGCCGCAAAAATTATAATTCCTATAGACGAAACAAAAATTCCGGGTAGAAGTATAAGTATATAAAAAGCTATTCCTTTTAAACCGTAAATCATATAAAGATATCCTGCAGTAAGGCCAATCCCGAGCCCTTTAAATATTATTATTATTGGAATAATTAAAACTCCAAAAAAAGAAAGCGTAAAAAACTCTATAATCAATGAAAAAGCAAAAAGTGATAAAAGCGAAGATGTAAATATTTCTAAATGGGAGCTTGATATTCTCTCGTTAAAATCATTTAAAAATAAAAAATCTATTTTATAAATAAAATCCATACTAACAGTACTAACGGCAAGCGTACCCAGTATTACACCAGAAACTATTAGAATTGACAGAAAAATTATTATTTTATGATTTTTGCCAAAATCAGTAATCTCATATTTATCCAAAAAATCTATTATCTTACCAGGCGCTCTTTTTTTTGAAATATTTTCCATAATTATTCTCCCAATTTAAACATCTTAAAAATTTTAAATTACTAATAATTATGAAAAAAATTTTAATAATATAACAAGCTCATTGAACGCATGCAATCGTACAGCATTTAACCGAATTAGCGCCAAACAATTTAAGCATCTTGGCGCACTCTTTCAAAGTATTCCCGGTTGTTAAAATATCATCACATAAAAGAATATTTTTATTTTTAACATTTTTGATATTTGAAACTTTATAAACTCCTTTAACATTACTAACTCTTTCACTAAGCGCTAGTTCATGCTGCGGGAAATTTTCTTTTATTTTAATAAGTAATTCTTCATAATTTACACTTAAGTTTTGGGCAACAGACCTTGCAAAACACTCAGCTTGATTATACCCTCTTTTCTTAAGGCCTAAAACTGAAAGAGGGATCGCCGTGATAACATCAATATCTTCACAAATATTTGGCAATTTTTCGGCAGCTAAATCAGCAAAATATTTCGCATAATGCTTCTGGCCACTAAATTTAAACCGGCGTATTGCATCCCTTACGCTTCCGCTATATTCAAAAATTGAAATGCAAACAACACTTTCGCCACCCCAATCGCAAAGAATACGCTCGCATAAACTAAGCGATACAGATTCTTTGCATCTCTTACAAACGCATTGCCCGGCTGGCACCACTTCATCACAAAATATACATCTTGGCGGGAAAACAAATTCTAAAAACCTATCTTTAAATTTTAAAAAATTGCTAAGCATTTGCATTTTTGTTAATCTTTACTTTCATTTAATAAATCAATAGCTTTTTGTAACTGATTATCTTCATTATCTGACAATTTTACCTCAACGTCAGGCACAAGACCTTTTTTTAAGATGCTATTACCGCTTCTGGTAACGTAATAAGCATCCGAAAATATAACAACCGAATCATCTGAAAGTGTAACTTTTTTAACTCGGACAGGCTTACCCGCAGTTTTAACTCCAACTATTTTTGCATCTTTTGAATCTTTCAAAGCAGAAGCTAAAACCTCGGCTCCACCGATTGTATTTTCATTTACCAAAACAACAAAATTAAGATTTACCCCCGAAGATGCAGAGGTACATGCAATCTCCGATTTACCTTTACTATCCACAACATTTACAACATCTCCGGATGGGATAACATGTTTTAATAGTTTAAAAACTTCTTCGATATCGCCTTTTTGGCAATCTCTTAAATCCAGTATCAAATCGCTAAGTCCACTTACAACCATACTATTAATTTTTTCAATAATATTTCCCGACGCATTATTTATGAATTTATCGCACTTAATATAAGCTATATCTTCACTTAGCTTTTTATATTCAATATTTGGTTTCGATTTTTTTTCATTTTCCTCATAATCTCTATATTCTGATTTTTCCCAAAAACCACAATTAACATCACTGAGCCCGTTTATATAGCCTCTACAAATAGACGCCAAAATATCAGATTCTGGAATATCCGTAATGTATTCAGATCTAACGGCATGGTCAAGTTCACTTAATCTAGAATACATTTTTTGCTTTTCCTGAACATATGAAACAACATCATTGAATCTATCCATAGCCATCTTGTACCCAAGTGAATACACCAAAGCAGCGACGCCAAATAAACTGGCTAAAAATACGTACATAGAAACTTTTTTATTTAAAAATTTTAAATCCATACGTCCGGCTCCTTTTTAAAGGCTTGAAAAAACTAAAATTAACTAATAACTAAGTATACATGCTGGGTCTGTTCTAACTCCATTTACTCTATACTCAAAATGCAAGTGAGGGCCTGTTGATTGACCCGTATTCCCCACATTACCTATTTTCTCTCCTGCCACAACGCTTTGACCCACTTTAACACCAACAGTACTCATATGCCCATAAACCGTGGATTTTCCGTTACCATGGTCAATGACCACATAACTTCCATATCCTCCACCCCAACCGCCGGAACTGGCAATTATAACACGCCCAGAACCTGCAGCAACTACGCTTTCACCATATATACCGTTACCCGCGATATCAATTGCGCCATGAGCATGCGATCTTCCAGAGCGGTCATTAAAGCCTGAACTTATTTTACGAAATCCGGGCACCGGCCATACCCAATTGCCGGTATGTTTAGCGGGCGGTCTTGGGGGAACAGTAGATTTATCCTTTTTCTGCTGCTCTTCTAAACGCCGCTGCTCTTCGTAGTATTTTTTTATTCTTTCATCTATTGCTTTGATTTCCGCATCATTTTGGTCTACATGTTTTTTGACTTCTTTTTCGGATTCCTCAAGTTCTGAAAGCAGCGCCTCGCTTTTATCGTAAAGTGCTTGCAAATCAGATTTATTCTTTTCTAAATCTTTCTTTTCTTTTTCTTTTTCTTCTTTAGTGTCAGAAATTTCCTTCTTTTTATTTTCAACTTGTTCAAGGTCGCTATGCAGATCATCAATCAATTTTTTTATCGTTCGTCCAACAGAACGTACTATATCGACTTTATCAAGAAAATCCTCAAAATTTTTCGCACCTAAAATAATATCTACTGTAGAAGCGTCCCCTGCAATATAAATAGCACGGAGCGATTTTTTAAGGATTATTACCTTCTCTTTTATATCTTCTTGTATCTTCGCAATTTCGCTTTCTGCTTCAGAAATTTCCTCATCTAATTTACTTATATAGATATTTGAATTATCAATTTGACTTTCTGTAACTTTAATTTGCTCGTCGAGCGCCTCTTTATTTTTAGCTTCTTTACGAACTTGATTGGAAGCTTCTCTTAGTTTTTTATTAAGTTCTTTCTTGCGGGCCTGAAGTACGGCTTTGGAATTCTGACTTTCAGTTATACTTGTACACACAATGATGGGCGCAAATACACATGCTAAAACTAAAAAACTAAAAAAGCAAGCAAAAAATCTTTTTAACAACTTTTTATCACCAAGCGACAACCTCTCCACCTTCTTTGCTCAAGTATCGCCTTAGCGAAATAGAACTTCCGATAACGCCAAATACTACGCCAGTTGCTAAAAAACTACCTAAAACGGTCCAAAATATTTCAGAAAAACTAATACCATGGAAAGGGACTATTCCTCCAATAACACCAAGTAACCCATCATACACAACATTTAAAATAAGCGTTGAAATTATCGCCGCAACACAGCCAATTACCATACCTTCGACCATAAATGGAGCTTTTATAAAACCATTTGTAGCACCAACGGATTTCATAATGCTAATTTCAAATCTCCTGTTGTGCATAGTAATTTTTATTGTATTTGATATTATAAATAGCGAAACAATACCAAGTGAGCAAATTATCCATATACCCGCCTGGGTTACTATTTTATTAAGATCGGAAAGTCTTTTTGCGGTTTCACTTCTATCACTTACCGATTCAACATTTTCTATCTTTTTTATTCTATCAATTGTTTGCGCGTAAAGTGATAAATCATTCATTGTAATATGATAAGCTTCCGGGAATGGATTCTCCCCTTCTTTTACAACTTCATAAAGGTCGCCCAATACATCTTTATATTTCTCCGAAGCTTGCTCACTAGAATAATAATCACATTTAAGAATGTTTGGAACATTTTTAAGCCGCTGTCCAGTTTCCATCACTTGATCCGGCAAAACATCTTGCTTTAAAAACACAACCATCGTGTTACTATTTTCAATTCCTTTTAAGGTATGATTCAAATTTAGTGAAAGCAGCATAGCTCCGCCAGTTAAAATCATACAACACACCATTACCAAAACAGATGCCGCAGACATCACACCATTTGCCCATGTATTTTTGAATCCTTCTTTTATAAAATATTTCAAATAATGTATGTTCACTGTGCTTCCACCTCTGGCATTATGTCATTTTTTATCTTGCCATCCGCTATTTCTATAACTCTAAAATTAAATTTACTGACTATTGAAATATCATGAGTAACCATTATAACAGTTGTCCCACATTTATTTATCTGACTCAAAAGTTCAACCAATTCATAAGAAAGCGAAGGATCTATATTTCCGGTAGGCTCGTCCGCAATTATCATATTAGGATTATTAACAAGCGCCCTTGCAAGCCCTACTCTTTGCTTTTCTCCGCCCGAAAGTTCCGAAACTTTGCGCCTTGCTTTATCGCCAAGATCTACCAAATTTAAAACATATGGCACTCTTTTTCTTATATCTCGACTCTTAGCTCCCACAACATGCATAGCAAATGCAACATTTTCAAAAACAGTCATCTTTTCAATTACTCTAAAATCTTGGAAGACAATTCCCATAGTTCTTCTAAGATATGGTATTTTACGTTTCTTCATAGAAGTGATATTTGTACCATTTACTATAATCTTGCCGGAAGTAGGTTCCTCTTCTTTAGTAAGAAGCTTTAAAAACGTACTTTTTCCGGAACCTGAGGGCCCTACTATAAAAACAAATTGTCCGTCAGGGATTTCTAAGCTTAAATTATCTAAAGCAACAGTATCCCCTGAATACGATTTGCTGACGTTTACAAGCTTGACCATAAATATCTCCCTTCAAACCTTAACTTAAAAAACAATGTGTTGCCAAGGAACACTTAGCAACACAATACTTTAAAAGCTTACAATTTACTGCCAAAACAATGCTTATGTACCTATTATACATAATACAACATAATAAAACAAATATCAATTCCTAAAATTTAACAGGATTAGACATTAAATACTTCTTAACCATCAAAGCAACTTTAAACACTATGGCATCCTCAAATTCACGCAAATCAAGACCGGTAATTTTCTTAATCTTTTCAAGTCTATACACAAGAGTATTACGATGTACGAATAATTTACGTGACGTTTCAGAAACATTCAAACTATTTTCAAAAAACTTTTGAATGGTAAACAAAGTTTCTTGATCCATGGATTCAACTGAACCTTTTTTGAAAACTTCCTTAAGGAACGTCTCGCAAAGAGTTGTAGGTAACTGATACACCAAACGTGCAATACCTAAATGATCATAGCTTATAACATTTTTTTCAGTATCAAATACTTTTCCTACTTCAATTGAAACCTGAGCTTCTTTAAAAGACCTGGCAAGATCCCTTATACCCGTAACAGCAGAACCCACACCCACAACGCAGTGGATATAATACTCTCCGGAAAGAGTATCTACAATTGAAGCCGCCAAACGCTCAAGAGCAACGGTCTCAGTATCCTGATGAATCTCTTTAACAAGTGCTATATCGTTTTCATTAATACTTATAACAAAATCTTTAGCTTTATCAGGGAAAAGACTCTGAACAACTTCATAAGCTGAAACATCAGATTTTGAGGTAACCTTAATAACCAAACAAACTCTACTTACGTCGGCGCTAAATTTGAGTTCTCTAGCCTTTAAATAAATATCTCCAGGCAAAATATTATCTAAAAGAACATTTTTCACAAAACTGACTCTATCATGCTTCTCATCATAATGATGCTTAACACTATTCATCGCAATCGATAGAACAACGGCGTCTTTCTTGGCGCTATCATCCACTCCGGATACAAACACAGCAAACTCTGGACGAACACTATCCCCAAACGGTTTATATGTATATCCATCAGCGGAAAACATACCCAGTCCATTTTTGAAAGAGTTTGGATTGACATCGCTCATAATCTCACCGACTTTAGTTGCATCGCTGCAAGCAACAATCGTGCATGAACTATCAATAACTCCAACATGTCTGTCCATTACATCTGCAGTCTGATGAATTATATTCTGAAATAATCTGTTTGCCATAAAATACCTCTTTCTCTCATTAAACATTTAAAACGCTTCAACATTACGCACAAATGAGCGTTTTCTTTGTAGATTATACACAATTAATTAATTTTTTGCAACATATTATTTCAAAAACACTGTGCAAATATGACATAAATTACGTTTTTAATATTATATTAATTTTTTTTATGAAATTATAGTTAATTTTATACATTTTTAAAAATATAATATATCCCAAAATACGGATAAACAGCACCGCACTCCCCGTGTATAATATTAATTCACAAACATACTAAGCCAACAAAACGGATCCACAATAGTGAAAGCCAGAAATTAAAAATATCTAAAATTTCTCCTTGAACATTACTCCTAACATCAACACTAAAAACCTCTTCTTTAATCATTCTTCCATCCATATCCAACATTTCATTACTAAATATTACTCTGCACAAATCACCTACCAAAATGTTTCTAATGTACACTTTGCGAGAAAAATCGTCACCATTTTGAGGAGACATCATCCAGTAATGCTCCGATCTTACTTTTAGCCAACTAACTTCCCATTTATAAAATCCATCAATAGGCTTTTCATATTTTGAAATTTCTACATAATATTTGTTAAATTCCTTTAGAATTATCTTGCAAATCAGCCTTGCGTAGGAATCTTTTAAATCATAAATATAATATGTACCAAATTTTTCTCGTTTTATTAAATAAGATCCCCAATCTCCAGTGTGCAATATTTTGGATTGATTGTCGATAAAATTACCAATTGATACACTTACCCGTTCGCCAAAACTATCGAACGCTAAAACGCAACCAATTTTCAGTGCAAAGGCCAAAAATAAACAAGCAAACATTCCTGCTATTTTCATGAGAAATTTCAAACCCATCTCACTTCTTTCCGCAAAATATGAATTTAAACTACACAAATAAAAAAGCAGCGAGAAAAGTCATAATATCTATAAATTCCCCTAATACACCGCTTGAAATAATGCAATTATAAACGTCGTTTTGGAATGAACTCATTTTTTTTGAAACTACCCAAAAGTTTTGGCTATGGCCATACCTACTTATGTAAATCTTAGGTTCATGTAATAATTCTTTGCCTTGATCACCAATGGGCGTCAATTCCCAAGTTAATTCAGGCGTTCCATTTACTTCTATCACAGGATAACTTGCTCCGTCAGAATTTAATTTTTCGATAAGATATTTTCCAAAAGCAGTAGCCGTAATAATATATTTTGGCAAAATTGATGAGCCACTATTTATAACAACCATGTATTTACCAATTCTTTGTTTTCTCAAGGAGTAATTAGAAATCTTAGCACCTTCAGTTAAAACTGAAAAAGTATCATCCGCACCACTCGATTTTGTCAAAGTATAGCATCTAGGCTGTACAGAACCTGATTCGATTGGTGCAGAAATATACACAGTGTCGTTTTGAGCATGCACTACGCTCAATAATAAACTAAGAATCAACATTACAAAAATCGTTTTTGATTTCTTTGAAAATTTCATGAGTAATCCTCCGCTTTAAATTATTTAAATAAATTATCATAATTACTCCAAAATATATTTGTGTAATATATACTATATTTTAACGTATATTTAGATTTTTTCAAGCATTAAAACGTATCCTCATAATAGTTTCCCTTTTTTCATTCAGTGTACGTGATTAACAATCGTATTCCGAAAATCATAAATTATAAAAAAAGTATAGGTGTGAGATATATGAAAGCAACAATAGCGCCACTTGATAAAGCCCCTATTGGAAAAACTGTTACGGTGATTGCTATAAGATTCCAAGGAGCACAAAAACGGAGATTATTTGATCTTGGAATAATGCCAAATACAAAAATAAAAATCTTACAAAAAAGTCCTTACGGCAACCCTATAGCATATCTTGTAAGGGGCGCAGTGATTGCCATAAGAAACGAAGATGCAAAAAAAATAATCGTTGAGTACAAATAATAAATTTTGCAAAACAAAAAATGGAGTTGACCTTGCTTATGAAATTTATAAAAAATTTTAGAACAAAAGCAAGGAAGTCCAAAAAAATTACACCTAATCCAAAATCCAACGAAATTAAAACTATTGCAATAGCCGGAAACCCAAATGTTGGGAAAAGTACTGTTTTTAATGCGCTTACTGGAATGAATCAACATACTGGCAACTGGCCTGGCAAAACCGTTGCTTGCACAAAGGGCTTTTTTAAATACAAGAAAAAATTTTTTAACTTAGTTGATATCCCGGGAGCTTATTCTTTATTTTCAAACTCACCGGAAGAAGAAATTGCAAGAAATTTTATATGTTTTGAAAATCCTGACGCTATAATTATCACTCTCGACGCAACATGTATTGAAAGGAATTTAAATCTTGCAATTCAGATACTTGAAATGACTCAAAATGCAATTATATGCGTAAATCTAATAGACGAAGCAAGACGGAAAAATATCAAAATTGATTTAGATGAACTCTCCATGCAGCTTGGCGTACCAGTAATAGCAACAAATGCACGAAAAAAGGAAGGCCTTAATAAACTAAAAGACGCCATATACGAAATATCTAATAAAAAAACTAAAACTTTTAATATAAAAACTGATTATGGAAGTACTTTAGAAAATGCAATAAAAAATATCGAACCGATAGCCCAAAAAATTTTTGCACAAAAAATAAATTCAAGATGGATAAGCTTAAGGCTCCTTGAAAATGATAAAAATTTTTATGAATCATTCAAAAAACAAACAATCAAACAAAATATTTCAGAAAATACAAAAAAAGAATTTAAGGATCTTTCCGAAATACTAGAAAAAGAAAGAAATAAACTAAAAAATAACGTTAAAGGTAAAAGTACAACTATTGGAGATAACATTTCCGAATGTATTATCAGGCGAGCCGAAAAAATTTATAACCTTTGCGTCAAAACGCAAAAAAAATATCCACACAGTTTAGATAGAAAAATCGATAAAATTTTAACATCTAAAAAAACAGGATTCCCTATAATGCTGCTACTGCTCCTGGGTATATTTTGGATAACAATAAGTGGCGCCAATTACCCTTCGGAAATTATTGCCTCAGGATTATTTTGGTTGCAAAATAAAATGGTGGACGTTATAATAAATTTTAACGCTCCCGAATGGCTCTACAAAATGCTGATACTTGGTATATATAGAACTCTTGCATGGGTTGTTTCAGTTATGCTTCCTCCAATGGCAATATTTTTCCCTTTATTTACATTCCTTGAGGACGTAGGATACTTACCAAGAGTTGCTTTTAATTTAGACTATATTTTTAAAAAATCAGGCGCACACGGGAAACAGGCTCTGACTATGTGTATGGGATTTGGTTGCAATGCGTGCGGAGTTATGGGATGCCGAATAATAAACTCCCCAAGGGAACGTCTTCTTGCCATATTAACCAACAATTTTGTGCCTTGTAATGGCAGATTCCCTTTACTTATCACACTTATTTCACTATTTTTTGTAAATGAGAATTTAATATTTGGAAAATCACTTTTAAAAGCTTCAATTTTAACTTTTACCATCGTTGTCGGGATACTTTTTACGTTTTTAACATCAAAAATTTTGTCGGCAACAATTTTAAAAGGCGTTAAATCATCATTTATTTTGGAACTTCCGCCCTACAGAAAACCTCAAATAGGTAAAATATTAATACGTTCCGTATTTGACCGAACGATTTTTGTTCTGGGAAGGGCCATAGCAGTTGCAGCTCCGGCAGGGCTTATAATATGGATTATGGCAAATATTAAAATACACAATTTAAGTATACTTATGCATTGCTCAAACTTTCTTGATCCTTTTGCAAGATCAGTAGGTATGGACGGCATTATACTCCTTGCGTTCATATTAGGGTTCCCCGCAAATGAAATTGTACTCCCAATAATCATAATGGGATATATGTGCAGTGGAAGCTTGATAGAAATAGAAAGTAAAAATTTACTCTACTCTATCTTGTCATCCCATGGTTGGAACTATATAACCGCAATTTGCGTAATAATCTTTTCGCTTATGCATTTTCCGTGCGGCACAACTTGCTGGACAATAAAAAAAGAAACTGGTAGCGTAAAATGGACAATAGCTGCGTTTTTAATTCCGACCATTTTAGGGTTTACAACATGTTTCTTTGTTTCAAAAATATTAAAATTAATCCCACTCATAAACTAATTTAAAACAATACTTTTATAAAAATCAAGCGCTTTAAAACCTGAACCGAGATGATAGTAAATATATTTTTCTGAAATATACTCAAGTTCTTTTTCAAGAGGCTTTGAAATATTGAAATTAAATAATTTATTAAAATCCGAATAAACTATATGCCGAAGCGCCATTAATACCGGAGTGCTTATTCTACTTACATTCAATTTTTCATATTTCGTATTACTTTTAAAGCAATTGCCGCAAATAAGCGCACCATCGCTCACGGAAAAATACATTTTATCATAATTGTAACTCTTACAATTTATGCATCCTGTAAGATTCGGCATATATCCACATATTGCGCAAGCCCTAATTTCAAAAATCGACCTTAAAACCGCTAGGCTTTTCTTCTTACTAGAAATATAAAACAAAACATTTAAAATAAGACGCAGTAGTTCAAAAGAATTATTCTCATCCGGAGAAAAC